>Ga0208814_1000307_pt1 | contig 32730 bp, 30 predicted proteins | sample MalvirAntarct_55_FD_184253 | JGI IMG/M metagenome (GOLD analysis project Ga0208814, IMG submission 184253) | Marine viral communities from the Global Malaspina Expedition - Malaspina viral metaG Antarct_55 (SPAdes) (version 2) | ecosystem: Environmental > Aquatic > Marine > Oceanic | place...
CGTCCAGGACCGAAGCGATATCGTCGATCAAGGCAAGAAGGCTACTGGCCAATGCGGGTCATCCTTTAGGTATCGGCAAAAAGCGGCACAGGTGCGCCGCGGTCATGTATACGCAAGCTAAGGCTAAGGCTATGGCAGCAAAGCACAAGTTCCGGCATGGGCGCTTCAACGCTGTGCGCGGTATTCGCCAGGTGTCATCGCGAACCAGCGCTTGAAGGCGCGGAAGAAATTGCTCGGATCGGCAAAGCCCAGCAGATAAGCCACTTCCAGCAAGGCGAGATCTGCACGCGCCAGATATTGTTCGGCAAGCGTGCGCCGGGTGTCGTCGAGCAACTGCTGGAAGCTCGTGCCCTCCTCGTCCAGTCGCCGCTGCAATGTACGCTCGGACAGTTGCAGCGACTGCGCTACTGTTTCGCGCCGCGGTTCGCCCTGAGGCAACAGACGGCAGATCACCTGCCGGGCCCGGTGCGTCACCCGGTTGTCCGAGAAGCGTGCCAGGTAGTCGCCGGCAAACCGGTCGTGCAACCGAGCCAGTTCGGCGTTCGCGGTAGGTAATGGAATATCCATATCAGCGTGGCGCATCAGCAAGCCGTGGCTGTCGGCATTGAAGCGTAGCGGTGCTTGAAACATGGCCTGGTACGGTTCGACATCCGCAGGTCGCGGGCCCTGGAAATAGACTTCTAGCGGGACCAGTGACTTACCGGTCAGCCAGCGACAGAACGCAAGCGTACTGGCCAGGGAACCGTCTGCACTCTGGCGTGCGGGTGGCAACTGATCACCGTGAATCGCCAAGGTCAACAAAGCGCCGCGATCAGTTGGCCTGAACTGCAGGTCCGCACCTTCGGCAATGATGCGCTGGTACCGCACCAGCCGCTGGAAGCTGTCCCTGAGCGTGCTACTGGACATCAGTGCATAGCCGACCACATGCATCGCGCCGGGGCGCATCACCTTTGCCAGATTCAAGCCGATCGCAGGGTTCCCGGTCATCTCCACTGCGCGTTGCCAGAGCCGAGTCATGCCATCCTGGGCAAACCGGGCGTCGGGATCGCTCAGTGCGCAATAGTCGAGCCCAAGCTCGCTGAACAGCGCCTGGCAGTCGAGGCCCTCGAGCTCAAGCGCCTGGACAATGCTCAAGGCCCAGCTCGAGGACGTGGTGCGTTCCGTCATTAATCGATTCGCTCATGGTCAGCTATTACTCGGCGCGCCGTCATAACAACGGCCAACGCAGTTTCAACCGCCGAGGGATGGCACACAAGGCTACTAAACTGGCACCTGGAGTCAGTGGCCTATATTGCCGGACGTTCTAGACTCCAACGACCACAACTACAGGAGGTGCGGCATGAGCACGCAAACCGCCGAACGCTTTACCCGCTTTGCAGATTTCTATCCGTTCTACCTGGCCGAGCACAGCAATCTCACCTGCAGACGGTTGCACTACATTGGCAGCTTGCTGGTACTGGCAATCCTGGCGTACGCAGTGATCACCCAGCAGTGGCTATGGCTATTGGCGATGCCATTGGCCGGCTATGGGTTTGCCTGGGTCGGTCATTTCATTTTCGAGAAGAACCGTCCGGCGACATTTCAGTACCCGCTGTACAGCTTTCTCGGCGACTGGGTAATGCTCAAGGACATGCTGACTGGAAAGATTCGATTCTGATCCATGGATCGTGTGCCGGTGCTGCGCTGCACCGGCGCTCGGTCACGGAATGGACCGGCGGTTTGGCGCAGTGCTGGCGACTTGGTTATGATCTGCGAGCTAGCGCCGGTCGATGCGCTGCAGCCTCTCACGGCGCATTCCAGAGCGCCGGCATCTTTCAGGGATAGCAACCATCATGTCAACCGTGTCCGGTGAGCGACGTAACGGCCTCGCGACTCGTCCATTGCGCGAGTATTACGCACGAGTCTTCGCCTATCTGATCTGTGCCGCCACGCTCGCTGCCGGTGTCTATACCCAGCAGTTCGGGCTCGAGCTCTTGTGGATGGTGCCGTACACACTCCTGTATCCGCACTTCGCCTATCACCTCAGCTACCGCTTCAAACGCGACCATCCGGAAACCACCTCACAGACGCTGTTGTGCCTCGATGCCCTCAATGCGGGCGCCGGAATCGTGCTGCTCGGAGGCAGCCTCGTACCGAGCCTGATGTTCATGCTGACGCTGAGTTTCAGCGCGCTGGTGGTCGGTAGCCTGCGTCATCTGTTGATGACGCTGTTGATGGTCTGCATCGGCGCTGGACTGACCAGCCTACTGGTGCCTTTGCGCTTCGAAGGCGTCAGCTCGGTCTTGGTATCCACAGTCAGCATCCTGCTCACCACGCTCTACGTGTGCGTAACGGCTTACTACGTCCACCAGCAGGGCATCCGTCTGGCGCAGGCACGCAGCGAAGTGGAGGCCCAACAGGCTAAAGCGGCGCGACTGGCCCGAAGCCTGGCCAAATACCTGTCACCGCAGGTATGGGAATCGATCTTCTCCGGCAAGCGCACCGTGCGTCTTGAAACACAACGCAAGAAGCTCACCGTCTTCTTCTCGGACATCAAAGGCTTCACTGAGCTCTCGGAAGAACTGGAAGCCGAAGCCCTCACCGACCTGCTTAACACCTACCTCAACGAGATGTCGAAAATCACGCTCAAGTATGGCGGCACCATCGACAAATTCGTTGGCGACTGCGTGATGGTGTTTTTCGGCGACCCCACCAGCCAGGGCGCGAAAAAGGACGCCGTGGCAGCGGTTTCGATGGCTATTGCCATGCGCAAGCACATGAAGGTCCTTCGCCAGCAGTGGCGCAGCCAAGGCATTACAAAGCCGATGGAAATTCGCATGGGCATCAACACCGGCTACTGCACCGTCGGCAACTTCGGCGCCGACACTCGAATGGACTACACCATCATCGGTCGCGAAGTGAATCTGGCGAGCCGCCTGGAAAGCTCCGCCGAGGCCGGTGAGATCCTCATTTCCCACGAAACCTATTCGCTGGTTAAAGACGTCATCATGTGCCGCGACAAAGGCCAGATCACGGTTAAGGGCTTTACCCGCCCGGTACAGATCTACCAAGTGGTGGACTTCCGCCGCGACCTGGGCGCCACCAACAGCTTCGTCGAGCACGAGTTGCCCGGTTTCTCGATGTACCTGGATACCAATGGCGTGCAGAACTTCGATAAGGAGCGTGTCATCCAGGCGCTCAACCAGGCCGCTGAAAAGTTGCGCGATAAGGTCATCATGTAGCGACCGCCAGGTCCGGCACGGGCCCGATCGCCATCACTCACCAATACCGGCCGGCGCTCCGCATGCAGTCGAGGTCTACCATGCCGCCCACCCTTTCCTTGCGTCATTACAACCGTGACCAGATCACCCATAGCCATGAGCACACGCAGCTGGTCTTCGGCCTGCGAGGACGGTTGGATTTCGAGGTTGATGGCCACGGCAGCCGCATCCAACAACAGCTTCTGGCCGTCGTGCCCAGTGACACACGGCATGCCTGCGACAGCGCCGAGGGCAGTCTGTGTCTGGTCCTCGACATCCCGGATGGTAACTGGCTACGTCGACAGCTCGGCCACCACGCCGATTCGGCGCAGCGGCTGCTCGAGCGCCCTGCTGCCCTGCACCTGAGCCAGACGCAAAGCCAACTGGTGGGCTGGCTCGCTGCCAGCCCCATCAACGACCCGATCATCAGCGAGCAAGGCGCTGCCCTTTTGCTGGCGAGCCTCGCCGCCGGCTGCGAACCCATTGCTCGGCAACACCCGCTGCCGATCGCGGCGTTGCAGGACTTCGTCGATCGGCATCTGTCACATCCACTCGAGGTAAAGGATCTTGCACGGTCGGTGGGCCTTTCGGTGCAGCGATTCCACGCACGCTTTGTCAGCGAAACGGGGCTCACGCCGCAGGCATTCATTCGACGTCGACGCCTGCATCAGGGCCGTGAGTTGCTGCTCAGCACCCCGCTCGCAGTAGGCGAGATTGCAGCACGGGTAGGTTATGCCTCGCAAAGCGCCTTTACCGCAGCGCTTAGCCGCCAGTACGGCATCACCCCACGTGAGGTCCGACGCGAGACGCTCGACAAACCGCAAGCGTGACGCGACAGACCATTCGCCTCGCACGGCCTACCATGGATCTTCACTGATGCAGATGCGTAAACGCATGCTATCGCGAGGCTTCATGGATCATTTCAGCTCACCCGCACCACCCTGCCGTCCGTCTACTCCGCGGGACCACCGACCATGACCCATCGCAACGCCCTGCTGGCGATTCACCTCGGCGCACTGATGTTCGGGTTGTCCGGTGTATTCGGCAAGCTGGCGGCGAGCACGCCTTTGCTCATCACCCTTGGCCGAGCCGGCTTCGCCGTCGTGGCATTGCTACTGGCCGCACAGATGCTCCCCAACAAAGGCACGCAGCCAACCGCACGCCAGCGGTTCGGACTGCTGCTCGGCGGGGTGCTGCTCGGTGGCCACTGGCTTACCTTTTTCCTGGCCGTAAAGGTGGCTGGAGTCGGCATCGCTACGCTGGGCTTCGCCAGTTTTCCCGCGTTTGCCATCCTGCTCGAGGGCATGCTATTTCGCGAGCGTACACGCCCCGTCGAGTTCGGCTTGGTCGCGCTGGTCTGCTTCGGTCTGCTGCTGGTAACCCCGCAGTTCGATCTAGGTAGCCAGAGCACGCTGGGTCTGCTGTATGGGATCGTCTCCGGGTTGACGTTCGCCTTGCTTTCCCTGCTCAACCGGGCAGTCACCCGCGACGTAGACCCGGTCCAGGCCGCGCTCTGGCAGAACGGCACCATCCTCCTGTGCCTTCTGCCGTTCACGTGGACGTCCCTGCCGGCCGTCCCAGCCATGGACTGGCTGTGGCTGGGCTTGCTCGGCGTGTTTTGTACGGGCCTCGCACACAGCCTGTTCGTGGCGAGCCTGAAGGTATTGAAGGCCCGGACCACCGCGGTGATCTTCGCGCTGGAACCGGTCTATGGCATCACCATCGCCTGGTGGTTGTTCAATGAACAACCCACGGCGAGGATGCTCGTCGGCGGCGCCTTGATCATCCTCGCCTCGGTCATCGCCAGTCGATTGAAAACACCGGTAGTCACCAACGCCGCCACGCCCTTGGCAAAAGCAGCACAAGTACAAGAGCGGCGCTAAAACAATGTAGATGTCGCTGCAAGCGCTACGGCAGGCTCAGGGGCGGTCGTTATGCCCCAGATTTCGCTCTGGATCGATCTGGTCCCGCACCCGCTGTTTCAAGCTCTTGGCTTCGGGAAACCCGCCGTCCAGCTTGCGCTCCCAGATCTGCACTCCGTCGCAGGTGATGTGAAAGGCCCCGCCTGTTGCAGGCACCAGCGACACCTTGCCGAGGTCATCCGAAAAGGTTGAGAGCAGTTCCTGAGCCAGCCAGGTAGCGCGCAACATCCACTGGCACTGGGTGCAATAGGTGATGACAATTTCAGGCTTGGTAGCGGCCATATCGAGGCGCTCGGGTAGCTGACGGGGCGCCTATAATAGCCGCCATTTTCACGTCAGTTTGCCCGGTGTGCCTTCATGTCTCGTCTCTTCTTTCTGCTGATCCTGCTCTTCCCCCTGGCAGGCTATGCCGAACCCCAGCCACGCACGGGCCTGGTCCTTTCCGGCGGAGCCGCGAGGGGGCTTGCGCACATCGGCGTGCTGAAGGCGCTGGAAGAACAAGGCGTGCAGGTCGATGCGATTGCTGGCACCAGCATGGGTGCCGTGATCGGTGGCCTGTATGCCGCCGGCTACAGTGTCGACGAACTGGAAAAGCTGGCGCTCGAACTGGACTGGCAACAGGTACTCTCCGATGACCCTCCGCGCGAGGACATCCCTTTCCGACGCACACAGGACGACCGAGATTTCCTGGTCAAACGCAAGCTGAGCTTTCGCGACGATGGCAGCCTCGGCCTGCCCCTCGGCGTTATTCAGGGTCAGAACCTGTCGCTGCTGCTCGAGCGCCTGTTGGTTCACGCCAGTGACACCCGTGACTTCGACCGGCTACCCATCCCGTTTCGCGCAGTCGCAACGGATATCGCCAATGACAAGAAGGTGATCTTTCGCAGCGGCCACCTCCCTCAGGCCATTCGCGCCAGCATGTCGATCCCGGCAGTTTTCGCCCCGGTCGAACTCGACGGCCGGCTACTGGTCGACGGCGGCATGGTCGACAACATCCCCATGGACGTTGCGCGGGACATGGGCGTAGACCGGCTGATCGTAGTGGACATCGGCACCCCGCTACTGCCCCGCGAGCAGCTGCTGACTGTCGTCGATGTGCTCAACCAATCGACCACCATGATGACGCGACGCAACTCAGAAGCGCAGTTGGCCACCCTGCGTCCAGAAGACCTGCTGGTGCAACCGATGCTGGCAGGGTTTGGGGCGACCGATTTCGCGAGAGCCGAGCAGCTGATCGATGCCGGTTATCGGGCCGCCGATGCCTTGGGTGCGCGGCTGGCTACCATGCGCAGCGAAAGCGGCGGCAACCTTTCGCTGAGCCTTGCCCGTTCGGCCGAGCCGCGCAACCCGCTAATCAGCGCCGTGCGCATCGAGAACGATTCCAAGGTCAGCGATGCGGTGGTACGCCGACACATCCGTCAGCAGACCGGTAAGCGACTGGATTTGCAGGGCCTGCAGAAGGACATGGGCACGCTGTACGGACTCGATTACTTCGAGCAGGTCGAGTACCGGGTGGTCCACGACAAGCTTGGCAATACGCTGGTCATCACGACACGAGAGAAGCGCTCCGGCACCGATTATCTGCGCCTTGGAATCAACCTCTCGGATGATTTTCGCGGCGATAGCGCCTTCAACATTGGCGCAAGTTTCCGCAAGAATGGCATCAACCAACTCGGTGCCGAGTGGCTGACGCGCCTGCAACTGGGCGATCACCAGGAGTTCTTCAGTGAGTTCTACCAGCCGCTGGACGCCGGCTCGCGCTGGTTCGTGGCGCCCAACCTGTTTGCCGAGGCGCAAAACGTCGAAGCAATTCTGGATAACGACCCGATCGCCGAGTACCGCCTGCAACGTTATGGCTACGGGCTGAACCTGGGCCGGCAGATCGCCAATAACGGTGAAATCCGCTTCGGTGTAGGCCAGGCCTGGGGGGAGGCCGATGTCCGAGTCGGCGATCAGCAGCTGCCGGACTTCTCGTTCGAGGAAGGTTACTACCAGCTGAAATATTCATTCGACACGGTGGACGACGTCGACTTCCCTCGCGAGGGCGAGGACATTGGGCTCACCCTTCGCCAGTACGATCCAAGCCTGGGCTCCGATGGGCGCTATCGTCAGTGGGAATTCCGCCTGGACAAGGCCGTCAGCTTCGGCCTGGACACATTGGTATTTGGCGGCCGCTACGGGCGCACGCTGGATGATGCCGAGATCGTCACATCAAGCTTTCTGCTCGGTGGGGCGCGGCAGTTGTCGGGCTTCCGGCAAGACGCCCTGTCCGGGCAGAACATCAGCCTGGCGCGGATGATCTATTTCCGCCGAATGACGCCGCGCTCGTTCCTGCCGCTGGACTTTCCTTTGTACCTGGGCGCATCGCTCGAGCGAGGGCGCGCCTGGAACAACGACAATGCGTTCGATAGCGGCTACATCAACGCCGGCAGTGTGTTCGTTGGCTACGAAACACCTCTGGGCCCGCTGAACTTCAGCTACGGTCTGAATGACGAGGCCGAGCGGGCCATGTATCTGAATCTAGGACGCAGTTTCTGATTGCTGCGCCCGTTCAATACTTCAACGCCATCAGCCGATCATTGCCAGCAACTCGTTGACCTGCCGCCGCTGCGCTTCATCGCCCTCAGTCGCAAGGGTTTCGAGAATGCTGCACGCACTCTCCATATCACCCTGTTTGATATACGCAACGGCCTGGTTAAGACGAACCAGATGTTCAGGGTTTGGCTCTAGCTGGCGCAGCTCCTCGGCCGTGGGCTTCGACTCGACCGGTTCCACATTGCCGAGCAACGATGTCAGCTCGCCAAGCGTCAGCGCTTCATCGAAACCATCGATCAATGGTTGCGCGGGATAAGACTGCCTGACCTCTGCCGCTGAGCCTTGCAGGGCGGGAGCGGATGCAGCATCCAAAAAGTCCGCTGCCAATGATTCGTCCAAAACAAAGGTGATGTCCGGATCCAGCAAAGCCTCAGAGTCCGGTTTAGCTACAGCAACTGCCGAAGCCAGCGCGGGATGCAACGCGAGCAGCTGATCGAGCGGTGCATGCGCACCGCCGGCCTGCAGATAAGCTTCAGCTGCGGCGCTATAGCCCTCGGTGTCACCGGCCTCAGCAAGAAGCCCGAGATGACGAAGTCGAATATCGAGTTGTTCCGGCGCTCGCTCGATGCCACGTGACAGCACGTCGATCGCTTCATCGCGGCGGCCATAGGTGATGTATATATTTGCCGCTTCGAGCACGTCAGTCTCGCTGACCGAGGCATGTGCGGGCTGGCGAGGCATTTCCGGCGCAGCCGCGACAGCCACCGGTGGTACGCGCTTCGACTGGGCAGCAGTCAGGGGCGCCGCATCCGGGTATTTGGGTTCAGGCTTTTGACGGCGACTGAGCCACAAGCCGCCCAGCAGCATGGAAATCAACACGCCCCCGCCCGGCAACGTCCAGTCCTGCCAGCGGAATGACGAAACAGGCTCGGTTGGGGTCGATACAGCGGCTGGCTGGTCCATCGGCTCGCTCTGCGGCATGACCGCCGGTGCCGACGGTTGGCCAGCTAGCGAAGCTTTTGTCTGCGGAGTTCTTTGCTCGGCCAGTTGAGCAGTAACGGCTTCGAGCTGCAGTCGCATGTCGATGAGCATTTGCTTGAGCTGCTGATTCTCCTCACGGCTCGCGGCCAGTTCTTCGAACAACTGCCGGCGCAACATCGCTACCTGATCATCGACAAGTGCCGGATCGGCAGGCACGGGCGCAGTGGGCTCGGCATCAGCTGCCAGCGGGCTCGGCACGATGGTCTCCGTCATTGGCGCTGGCGTGGCGGGCTCGACGAGCTCTGCTGTGGTTTGTATGGCTGCATCGGGCAGCAGCAGATCAGCACCCGCCTTGAGACGCGCCGCATCACCACCGGCGAACGCATCAGGGTTCAGCGCCAGAATGTCGCGCATCAACTGCGCCTGTGATGTCTGTGAGCCATCTGTGTAGGCACCGGCGATGGTCCACAGGCTCTCGCCGCTCGCCACCCTGTGGCGCTGGCCCTGAGACGCTTGCGGCAACTCTGCAGACGGCACGAAACGCGATGGCTCGACGGGCGCCGGCGAAGCTACGGCTTGCGGATTATTCACGACGAAGCTGCTCAAGGTCTCGGGCGAGCTCGGCATCGGGTCGAGCAGAACCGTGTACTCGCGGAGCATCCGGCTTTTTGCTCGGGTGATCTCGACCAGAAAATTCAGATATGGCTCGCGGACGGGCTTGTTGGACGCAACGCGGATGCGACTGCGATTACCGGCGATCACCGGTGTGAAGCGCAGATCCTGCAGAAACGCCGGACGCTCGACGCCGACTCGCGCAAAGTCAGCGCTGGAAGCCAATACGACACGAATTTCATCAGCGCTCAGATCGCCCACGTCCAGCAGGTCGATCTCGGCGCTCAGCGGCTGATTCAGTGCCGAATTGAGCGTGATGTCGCCCATACCCAGCGCGGAAACCATCCCCGAATAAATCAGTGAGCCAGAGGCCACTGTGAACAAGACTCGACGACCGAGTGCCATGAAACCTCCACTGGTGGCGCTCGGCGTGCTTCGTCGCCGGTCCACGGTTCGATTACTGAACTGTGACGCGGTTATCGACTGATGCAGCAGAAAGTAGAGGCAGTTCGTCGGCTTGCGCGTGAAAGCATTGTGCCATCATTTGCAAACCATAGCCTAAAGTCAAAAGACAAACGGCAGCGAGAGGCAGTGCCTGCAATTGGTCGCTAAAATACTCGCTTTAAAACCGTCGCGTTTTGCTTGCAAGCCTCACGCACGAGGCAATCTGGCCAGCGCCGCTATTAACGTTTGGCTTTTACCAGGTTAGCCAGGATGCGTTCATGCACTTGCTGGCATTTGCGCAGATCCTCTTCGTCAATGCCATCGAAGAGCTCCTGCCGAACCTGCGTGGAAATTGCCTCGATTCTCTGAATAAGAGGACGCGCCGGAGCACCAAGCGTAATCAGTTTGGCGCGACGATCACCGGGCGCCGGCTGGCGGTGGACGAGCCCTTGGGCTTCGAGACTGTCCAGCAACCGCGCCAAGGTCGGGCCCTCAACCGCAACGCTTTGCGCAAGCTCACGTTGTGTCGGGTCGTGATCGAACCGGGCCAGATGCAGCAGCACCAACCATCGAGCCTGAGAAAGATCGAGATCTGCCAGACGACGGTCCAGCTCGGCGCGCCAGCCACGCGAAAGTTGAGCCAACTGCATGGCGAAGCGGTGTTGGTCGGGATACATGGAGCGGTCTTTCCGGAAAAACTAATTATTAGTGAGCTAACCACAGCACCGGAAGACTGGCAAGGCTACCATTGACTCGGGTACGTAACCCAGTGTTGCGGTGCCCCGCGCTAGCCGACACGCCAAACAAGCGCAGCGGCTATACGCCGCACTGCACCCGTCGGGCGCTAGAGCTCGAACTCCGCTTGCAGCGAGGCACGCACGCAGAACAGCACCGCTTCCGGGACACGACCGGCGAACTGCTCGGAGACCGCCGCAACCGGAGGCAACTCCCCTTCACCGTCCAGGAATGCTTCCTGAATCTCACCGAGCAGTTCCTCTGGCAGGTCCAGCGCCTGCTCAAGGCTCAGCTGCTGTTGGCCTATGGCTTCTGCAAGCATGGCGTAGACGTTTTTTTCGCTGCAATCGAGTTGCCGTGCGATCTGAGCAGGCGTCATTCCTGCTCGAGCCAGTGTGATCAGCTCATGACGAACATCTGCGGGCGACTTGGCCACCGGTGCCGTACCCTGCAGCACCTCCAGAAACGCTTGGCCATAACGCTCCAGCTTGCGTGCACCCACGCCGCTGATGCGCGCCATATCGCTGAGCGTGCCGGGCTGGCTACGGAGCATCTCAAGCAGGGTGGCATCCGGGAAGATGACGTAAGGTGGCACGCCATGCTCCTCGGCCAGCTTGCGCCGCAGTGCGCGCAACGCTTCCCAGGTCTCGCGTTCCTCGCTGCGCACCAACTGACTCGCCGCGCTGGCAGCCGACTTTGGCGCCTTGGTCGTCAGCTCTCGACGCAACTCCAGGGTAACCTCTCCCCTGAGCAAGCTACGGCAATTGTCGCTGAGTCGAAGGCCGCCGAAACCCTCAAGATCGACGTCAGCCAGCCCACGGGCGACCAGCTGGCGAAACAGCGACCGCCACTCCCCTTCGGACAGCGCCTTGCCTACGCCGAAAACCGACAGATGCTGATGACCGAGACTGCGGATCTTCTCGCTGTCCCGTCCGAGGAGGACGTCGACAAGATGGCCCACACCGTAGCGCTGGCCGCTGCGGTAGATCGCCGACAAGGCTTGTCGTGCCGGCTCGGTGGCATCCCAGGTCTGCACGCCGTCGACGCAATTGTCGCAATGGCCGCAAGGCTCCGGCATCTGCTCATCGAAATAGGCCAGCAGCACCTGGCGACGACAGCGAGTTTCTTCACACAGCGAGAGCATCGCGTCGAGCTTGTGCTGCTCGATACGCTTATGCCGCTCGTCACCGTCGGAGTTGTTGAGCATCTGCTTGAGGAAAATTACGTCCTGCAGCCCGTATGCCATCCAGGCGTCTGCAGGCAGACCATCTCGACCTGCGCGGCCGGTTTCCTGATAGTAGGCTTCCAGCGATTTCGGTAGATCCAGGTGAGCGACGAAGCGAACGTTAGGCTTGTCGATGCCCATGCCGAACGCAATGGTTGCCACCATGATCAGGCCTTCCTCATTAAGAAAGCGCTTCTGGTGAAAGGCCCGTAAATCGTTCGGCAAGCCGGCGTGGTAAGGCAATGCCGGAAAGCCCTGCTCGGTGAGGAAGGCGGCAATGTCATCGACCTTCTTGCGCGACATGCAATAGATAATGCCGGCGTCACCGCGGCGCTCAGCAAGGAATGCCATCAGCTGCTTGCGCGGCTGCTCCTTTGGCACGATGCGATAGAAGATGTTTGGCCGATCGAAACTCGACAGGAATCGCTCGGCGTATCCCAAATGCAAGCGCTGGACGATTTCCTCCCGCGTGCGCTTGTCAGCCGTGGCAGTCAGCGCAAGGCGTGGGACATTGGGGAAAAACTCAGCCAGCTGACCGAGCTGCAGGTACTCGGGTCGAAAATCGTGCCCCCACTGCGACACGCAGTGCGCCTCGTCAATGGCGAACAGGCCGATCTGCAAGCGCTGCAGGAACGCCAGCATGCGAGGCTGAACGAGCCGCTCCGGCGCCAGATAGAGCATCTTGATTTCGTTTCGGCGCAACCGGTCAGCGATATCGCGCTGCTGTTCGGCCGTCAGGGTAGAGTTGAGAGCCGCTGCCGCAACACCCAGCTCGTCAAGCGTGGCCACCTGATCGTCCATCAACGCAATCAGCGGCGACACCACCACAGCCAGGCCGTCGCGAAGCAACGCCGGCACCTGATAACAAAGCGACTTGCCGCCGCCTGTCGGCATCAGCACCAACGCATCGCCGCCGTCGGCCACGCGCTGGATGATCGCACCCTGGTTGCCACGAAACGCGTCGTAGCCGAATACATCTTTGAGAATGCGCTGTGCCTGATCGAGCATGCCGGTCTCCGAAACAAGACGCGCGAGTATACGCGACACAGCCGCCCGGTTCAGGCCGAACACTGCCGCGGCGCGATAGTCGGATGCCCCATGCTTTGCACAGCGGAACTCCACGCGTTTTTTTCAATCAGTCGAAGCAGTAGAGACTGGAAACGACCTCCGCCGCCGCAGCGCCAAAGCGTGCGGTAGCCGGAGGCCTGCAGCTCGTCTAGAATCAGCGCTGTTTTCTCTCCAAGGTAGCCATCGATGTCCTTCGCCGAGCAACTCGCCCGCCTGCAAGTGTTTCTGGATGCAGATGATCTGCATGAAGAAGCGCTCGATTACATCGCCGCCCATGGCTATCTGACTGCCCTGTGCATCTGTTCCGAGCAAGTGTCCGAGCGCGAGTGGATTGATGCGCTATTTGCCGAACCGCCAAAATACGCGGACGACACCGAGCGCGAAGCCATCGAGGCGACGCTGATCCAGCTCAAGGCACACATCGCGCGGCAGCTGGCCAGTGATGAAGACATGGACCTTCCCTGCGAGCTCGACATGGGCGACGAGCCTGACGAGTCCGATCTGCGCGGCTGGTGCATCGGCTTCATGGAAGGCGTGTTCATGCGCGAGTCGGTGTGGTTCGAAGATTCCGAAGAGGAAGTCAGCGAGTTGCTTCTACCGATCATGGTCGGCTCAGGGCTGTTCGACGAGCAACCCGAGTTCAGTGATATCGCCACAGACAAGGACCTGGTAGCCGAGATGGTCGAGCAGATACCAGAGATCCTCACGGCGCTGTATCTGATCTGCCATGCACCTGAAGAGAAGCCCGCGCTTCTCAAACCGCGCAAGCACTGACGTCGGACAGCCCACTTGGCTCACCGCGATATTCCGACGTATCGCAACCCAGTAGCGCGTTACGTGCTACTGGTGATCGGTTGGCTTAGCGTCACGCTCGGCATCATCGGGATCTTTCTGCCGGTCCTGCCTACCACGCCCTTTCTCCTTCTCGCTGCCGCCTGCTTCGTTCGTAGTTCTCGTCGCTTCTATGACTGGCTTGTGACTCACCCGCGACTCGGCCCCTGGTTCCGCGATTACCTGGAAGGCAACGGCATCCCCCTGAAAGGCAAGGTCTACGCCATCGCGACCATGTGGCTAAGCATTGGTATTTCCTGCTGGCTGGTTCCGATGTTCTGGGCGCGGATCGGTATGCTGACCAGCGCGACACTGGTCAGCATCTATATCCTTCGCATGAAAACCCTCGCCGCCCGCTGAGTTGCGCTTAGCCATCATGGCCATGGTTGCGCTGGTAGGTTTCATCACCCATTGCGGCTATCTGAGCCTCGATCAAGGCTTCAAATGGCCGAAGCAACTGATCGAACCGTCCCCCGCCTTCCAGCATGTTCAGTGCTGTGACGATCGCCTCGATCGTTGAAAGCGCACCTGGCGCTGGCGCCTTTCGTAACCGGTAACGCGAGACCAGCCCCGCTGGCAGCGAGACGCGAGGCATGGCCGCCAGCTCTGGATTGAGATGCAACAACCTGCGCGCCTTCCGCCAGGTGCCGTCCGGAACGATCAATCGCAACGGTCGCTCACCGCCCGCCAGGCTTTCCAGCGGAATGGCATCGACCCCAGGGAACAAGAGATAGTTGTCGCGCTCATCGGCCGGAAGCTTCACAACTTCCCCCACCAGCAACTGCGCATTGCGCAACCCCAAGGCCGCCAATCGAGCCGTATTGAGCGCATGTGCGGTTTCACTGGGGTGTTGCAGGATCAGCACCTGCGTGGAGCTATCGAGTGAGGGAATCAGCGAACACAGGCAGTGGCTGGACGGACGCTGACAGCGGGGACATTGGGGACGGGACATGACTTCTCCTGTGATTGGCGAAGTCTGCCATATCGCGCTCAACCGCAGGCTATGCTGGTCCCACCCATCGAGACCAAGAAGGCTATAGCCAATGATCACGCTCCACCATTTGGAACACTCCCGCTCGCAACGTGTGCTGTGGCTACTAGAGGAGTTGCAACTGCCCTACGAAATCAAGCGTTACGCTCGGGACCCGCAGACTATGCTGGCGCCGCCCGAACTGAAACAAGTGCACCCGCTGGGCAAATCCCCAGTCATTACCGACGGCGACCTGACGCTCGCGGAGTCCGCAGCCATTCTGGAGTATCTGGTGGACCGCTACGGCGAAGGTCGGCTGGCACCGGCTGCCGGAACGCCGGAATACCTTCGCTATCGCTATTGGATGCATTACGCGGAAGGCTCAGCGATGCCACCATTGCTGCTGCGGCTGGTCTTTGATCGTGTCGCCAATGGGCCGATGCCGTTCTTCATCCGGCCCGTAGCGCGGGCGATTGCCAAAGGAGCTAACCAGGCGTTCATCGGTCCGCAGCTAAAACTGCACCTGGACTATATAGAGAACGAGCTATCCAAAACCGAGTGGTTCGCAGGGGCGAACTTCAGTTTGGCGGATATTCAGATGAGCTTTCCCTTGGAAGCTGCCCAGTCTCGGGCAGGCCTGGACGCCAGCCGCCCGAACCTGACAGGCTTCTTGCAGCGGATACGGGAACGACCCGCCTATCAGCGCGCAGTTGAAAAAGGGGGCCCTGCGCTGCCTGGGCGCTAACACCACCGCGCCCAGCTCGCGGAAGCTAGCGACGTGGAGCCCCTACCCTGTCTCGTTGCGCACGTACCGGGATAGGCTGCAAACGAGGCGGTTCGATAAACCCAAGCGCCACTGCCAGTTTCCAGCACACACTATTGAGCCATGCTTTCATGGTCTAACCCCTCCTGCTTGATACGGGTCTTGGTGGAGCCGTGGGACTTCGAGATCAGCATAACCCAACAATCGCAACATCGCCCGTGGCAGGTGTTGCAGAGTGTGCAGTGGCCGCGCCGTTCATCCGGTCCTATGAATAATGACCCGTACCAGCTAGAAGTGTTCGCTTCGCGCGACTAGCGGGCAGTCTGCTCCTTGCGACGATACGGAAAGACGTCTATCACCTTGCCGGCGCTGATTGCCTGCTGCAATCCCTTCCAATAGTTGGCGTCGTACAGCTCTCCGTGCAGCTTGGCGAACAGCCGGCGCTGCTGGATATCTGCAAACAGAAAACGAGGAAACTCTTCGGGAAATACATCGTTGGGTCCAACGGAATACCAGGGCTCAGACGCCATTTCGTCCTCAGGGTACCGGGGCTCGGGGATGTAGCGAAAATTGACTTCGGTGAGAAAGCAGATCTCGTCGTAATCGTAGAACACAACACGGCCATGGCGGGTCACTCCGAAGTTCTTCAACAACATGTCACCCGGGAAGATGTTGGCCGCAGCCAGTTGCTTAATAGCCAACCCATAATCCTCCAGCGCTTCATGGACCTGCTGCTCGCTTGCGTTTTCCACGTACAGGTTCAAGGGGGTCATGCGCCGCTCGGTCCAGCAGTGCCGCACTAAAACCGTATCGCCCTGAACCTCAACCGTAGTGGGCGCAACTTCCAGCAATTCAGCCAGGCAATCCGGCTCGAATTTGTCCTTGGGAAAGCGGAAATCGGCGAATTCCTGGGTATCGGCCATGCGCCCTACCCGGTCGACGCTTTTTACCAGCCGGTACTTCTCCATAACCGTCGCGCGGTTGACGTTTTTGGTATGGGAAAAACGATCCTTGATGATCTTGAACACGGTGTTGAAGCCCGGGAGCGTGAACACGCTCATCACCATCCCCCGTACGCCCGGCGCCATGATGAAGCGGTCGTCCGTGCTCGCCAGATGGTTGATCAGCGCGCGGTAGAACTCCGACTTGCCGTGCTTGTAAAAGCCTATCGAGGTGTAAAGCTCGGCGATGTGCTTGCCAGGCATGATCCGCTTGAGGAATCCGATGAACTCCGCCGGGATCGGGACTTCCACCATGAAGTACGAACGGGTGAACGAGAAAATGATCGACACTTCCGCTTCATCCGTAATCAGGGTGTCGGCGACCAATCCATCGCCTTCCCGGTGCAGCAGCGGGATAACCAGCGGCCATTGCTCGTCGCAGGTAAAGATGCGTCCAACCAGATAGGCGCCCTTGTTGCGATACAGCACCGAGGTGAACAGCTCGACGACGAGTTCCGGATCCTTGCACACCCAATCTGGCAAGGACACCTGCAGCTGCGCCTCGAGTCGCTGCAAATCCCCCTCCCGATCGCCGTACGGTACATCGAATGCAAAATCGCTGAGGATTTGCTCGAGCACGCCATGCAGGTCACCGCTGGGTTGGTAGCGTCGCGTCTGAGCCATCCGCTGGGCGCGATTAGCTGGCCGCGTGGTGTGGATGAACATGGTGCTGTCATTGATGCAGTCGTGGCTGAACAAGGTACAGAAGATCGAGTTGTACCAAGTCTCCGAAAGCTCATCGTCAAAGCGCGGATTGATCAGGCCAATGTACTCGTCCTTGATCTGCGGCCAACGGTTCACGTCGAGCAGAACCTGCGGATCAACAGCCGAGCGCAAAGCCGCCGCGGTTTCGCTGACCTTTTCTTCGTACAGGTTGATGCGGGCTGCCGATGCACGCTGCGCATCCTGCCACTGGGCTTGCTCGAAGCGCGCCCTGGCGCCCTCGGTGATCAGCCTGAAATGTTCGCGGTAGTCATCGAACCCCAGAAGGATCTGTCGGGCGATCTCGAGGTCCGGCGAATGCTGCGCCATATCATTTTCTCGCTGCATGAAAACGTCGAGCTTATCCACGGACCTCGTTCAAAGAAAGCCAGTCAGCTCAACGGGTGTTTGAAAGCGCGAGCCGAGTGCCAAGCACGCCCCACCAACGCTGACGACTGCCCGCCGGAGCGCTACTAAGACTTTTCGACAGGCTGCGCCTCCTCAGCCTTGCACTGTCTAGAGCGCCAACTTTCTCTTCCTGCGCATCATCGCGCCGGTGCTTGGCACCGGCTCTGTACGCCTAGGCGGCGCAAGGGACCCGCCGCGACTAGGCGAAATCGGCACTCGTTATCATTGATCACATCGACTGCGGCAGGACTGCATACAGCCCCGCACAGCTCCGATTACTGCTGCAGTTCCTGCTCGCCGAACATATCGGAAAACAGCATGGACGACAGGTAACGTTCACCCGAGTCAGGCAGGATCACGACAATGTTCTTGCCCTGCATTTCCGGCTTTTCGGCCAGACGGACCGCCGCGGCCATCGCCGCACCGCAGGAGATCCCGCAGAGGATGCCTTCTTCGCGCATCAGGCGCAGCGCCATGGCCTTCGACTCATCATCATCGACACGCTCGACCTGATCGACGATCGACAAATCCAGATTCTTCGGCACAAAACCGGCACCGATCCCCTGAATCTTGTGCGGACTCGGTTTGACTTCTTCGCCCGCCAGGGTCTGGCTGATTACAGGGGAGCTGACCGGCTCCACCGCAACGCTCAGGATCTGCTTGCCCTTAGTGTTCTTGATATAGCGCGACACGCCCGTGATGGTGCCTCCCGTTCCCACGCCCGCCACCAGCACGTCGATATTGCCTTCGGTGTCGTTCCAGATTTCCGGCCCGGTGGTCTTTTCGTGAATGGCAGGGTTGGACGGATTTTCGAACTGTTGCGGCATGAAATAGGTATCGGGATCGGAGGCTGCAATCTCCGCGGCTTTCTCGATCGCACCTTTCATGCCTTTTGCCGGTTCAGTGAGCACCAGCTCAGCGCCGAGGGCCTTCAACACCTTACGGCGCTCCAAACTCATCGAGGCCGGCATGGTCAGCATCAGCTTGTAGCCCCGCGCCGCTGCGACGAAAGCCAGGCCAATGCCCGTGTTGCCCGAGGTCGGCTCGACCAGCGTCATGCCCGGCTTCAATCGCCCGCTTTCTTCCGCGTCCCAGATCATTGCGGCGCCGATCCGGCACTTGACTGAATAGGCGGGATTACGACCTTCGATCTTGGCCATGATGCTGACGCCCTTGGGGCCCAGTCGGTTGATCATTACCAGTGGCGTGTTGCCGATGGTTTGCGCGTTGTCAGCGAAGATGCGGCTCATGACGGTGTCCCTGCGATGAAAAAACCAGACTGATGAGCCTAAGCGCAGTCACCCGAGTCGTCCAGCCGAACTCATGGTCTGTGGGCAGGGTCAATGCAGAAGCAGAGCCTCCCATGTTTCCGCCCGATCAGGCCTCCGATGAAGACACGTTACCGACGCCCGCTGTGGATCTTGCTGTCGCTGGCATTACTGCTGCTCGTTGCACACCTTGCACTGCCTTACGTCGTGCTCAACTACCTGAACGGCAAGCTCGCCGACATGGGTGACTATCGCGGCCACATTGAAGACGTCGACCTAGCCTGGTGGCGTGGCGCCTATCGACTGAACGATCTGGCGATAGAGAAAAAAAACGAACAGGTCCAGGCGCCCCTGTTCACCACCGACGCTATCGATATCGGCCTTAGCTGGAAGGCGCTTTGGAGGGATCAAGCGTTGGTCGGGGAAATCATTCTGGAACAGCCGCACCTGAACTTCGTCGACGGCGAGCAAAAGGATAGCTCGCAAACGGGCGATGGGGTCGATTGGCGCGATCGCCTCAATGAGCTGATGCCATTTACGCTCAATGAACTGAAGGTTGTGAACGGGCAGGTCTCGTTTCGCAACTTTCAGGCTGACCCGCCCGTCCACGTTTATGCCAGCGCCATCAATGCCAGCCTCTTCAACCTGACCAATACGGCCAACCAGGAGCAGGGCCGCGTCGCACGCTTCGAAGGCACTGCTCAATTCTTCAACCAGGCCCCGATGGAAGCCAGCGCACAGTTCGATCCCTATACGGACTGGGAGGACTTCCAGTTCAGTTTGCGTGTGACAGGCGTCGAGCTGACCAAACTGAATGATTTCAGCAACGCCTATGGAAGCTTTGACTTCGCTAGTGGTACCGGCGATCTGGTAATAGAAGTCGAGGCCAAGGACGCTCAGCTGGACGGCTATATCAAGCCACTGCTGCGTAATGTCGAGGTGTTCAATTTCAAGCAGGACGTTGAAAACGAAAACAAGGGGTTTTTCCGTGGCATCTGGGAAGCGGTTGTCGGCGCTGGTGAGGAAGTGCTGCAAAACCAGCGCAAGGAGCAATTCGCTACGCGTGTTGAGCTGAATGGAAGCACTAAAAATGCCGATGTCAGCCCTTTCCAGGCCTTCGTTGCGATTCTCCGCAACGCCTTTGTCGAGGCCTTCTCAGCGCGTTTCGAGCGCTCGATTGGCGACGATGAGGGATAAGCGCGAACACCTACGGAACGGCTGCCCATTCAGTGACTGAATGATCCGCTCACGTTCACACTCGCGCGCCCATCACTTATAGTCGGCCGTCTAACTAAACAGTAAGCGCCTGCGTGCCAGGCCCGATGCAAGGAAACTCCGATGAAGTTCGAAGGCACCCAGTCCTACGTCGCCACCGACGACCTGAAGCTTGCGGTGAACGCCGCCATCACACTGGAGCGTCCGCTTCTGGTGAAGGGCGAGCCGGGCACCGGGAAAACCATGCTGGCCGAGCAACTGGCCGAGTCATTTGGCGCGCAGTTGATCACCTGGCACATCAAATCGACCACCAAGGCGCATCAGGGCTTGTACGAATACGACGCGGTGAGCCGTCTGCGTGACTCGCAGCTGGACTCCGACCGCGTTCACGATGTACGCAACTACATCAAGAAGGGCAAGCTGTGGGAGGCATTCGAGTCGGAGCAGCGTGTCATCCTGCTGATCGACGAGATCGACAAGGCCGACATCGAGTTCCCTAACGACCTGCTGCAAGAACTCGACAAGATGGAGTTCTACGTTTACGAGACCAACGAAACCATCAAGGCCAAGCAGCGCCCAATCATCATCATTACCTCGAACAACGAGAAGGAACTGCCCGACGCCTTCCTGCGCCGCTGTTTCTTCCACTACATCGCCTTCCCTGATCGTGACACGCTGCAGCGGATCGTCGACGTGCACTACCCGAATATCAAGAAGGACCTGGTGGCCGAAGCGCTCGATGTGTTCTTTGATGTACGTAAGGTGCCAGGCTTGAAGAAGAAGCCGTCCACCAGCGAGCTGGTCGACTGGCTGAAACTGTTGATGGCCGACAACATTGGCGAGGCGGTCCTTCGCGAGCGCGATCCGACCAAGGCCATCCCGCCGCTGGCTGGCGCCCTGGTGAAAAACGAGCAGGACGTGCAGCTACTTGAACGCCTGGCATTCATGAGTCGCCGCGCCAGCCGTTGACTGACGGCGGTCACACGAGCCGGACGCCTCACTTACTGGAGGAAGATCCATGCAAACGCATACCGGTAGTTGCCTCTGCGGCGTCGTTCGTTATCGCATCGATGCCCCAATCAACGAGCTGACCCACTGTCACTGCAAGATGTGTCGCAAAGTCCACGGTGCGGCTTTCGCCACTTATGCGAGCGTGCCGCTGGATGCGTTTCACTTTCTCTCCGGAAAGGACCAGCTGGGCGTCTATCACTCGTCCGACCATGTGACGCGGACGTTCTGCATACGCTGCGGCTCCAACCTGCAATTCGTCGACAACCGCGAGCATGAGCTCGGCGTCGCAGCCGGCACGCTCGACTCGCCATTGCCCGCCCCGCCGCAGGAGCATATTTTCGTGCGCTCCAATGCGGACTGGTATGAGATCCGAGACGGCCTGCCGACTCACAACGAAGATCTCTGAATCAATCATGAAAAGCTGCCACCACGGCGGCAGCTCGAGGTTCTGCCATGTTGCTTGGCTTGTTCAATGAGATGCGCGCCGCAAAGGTTCCGGTATCGGTGCGCGAACTGCTCGATCTGATCAATGCGCTGAAACACAACGTCGTGTTCGCCGACATGGACGAGTTCTACTATCTGTCGCGTGCCATTCTGGTGAAGGACGAGCGACACTTCGATCAGTTCGATCGTGCCTTCGGCGCCTACTTCAAAGGTCTGGAAAATCTCGATCAACACATCGAAGCGTTGATTCCGGAAGAGTGGCTGCGCAAAGAGTTCGAGCGCTCGCTGAGCGATGAAGAGCGGGCCAAGATCGAGTCGCTAGGCGGCCTGGACAAGCTGATCGAGGAGTTCAAGAAGCGTCTCGAGGAGCAAAAAGGCAAACACGCGGGCGGCAACAAGTGGATAGGTACCGGCGGCACCAGCCCATTCGGCTCCGGCGGCTACAACCCCGAGGGCATCCGCATTGGCGATGCGGGCAAGCGCCAGGGCAAGGCGGTCAAGGTCTGGGATCAGCGCGAATACAAAAACCTCGACGATCAGGTCGAGCTGGGGACGCGCAACATCAAGGTCGCGCTACGCCGCCTTCGCAAATTCGCCCGCCAGGGTGCGCAGGACGAACTGGACCTTGACGGCACCATCGACCACACAGCTAAAGACGGCGGCCTGCTGAATATCCAGATGCGCCCCGAGCGTCGCAATGCGGTGAAGCTGCTGATTCTGTTCGACATCGGCGGATCGATGGATGCACATGTAAAGGTCTGCGAAGAATTGTTCTCTGCCTGCAAGACGGAGTTCAAACACCTCGAGTACTTCTACTTCCACAACTTCATTTACGAGTCAGTCTGGAAAAACAACTTCCGCCGCACCTCAGAACGCACCTCGACCCTCGATCTGCTGCACAAGTACGGCGCTGATTATAAGGTGGTGTTCGTCGGCGACGCGGCCATGGCGCCTTACGAGATTACTCAGGCTGGAGGTAGTGTCGAACACTGGAACGAGGAAGCTGGCTACGTTTGGATGCAGCGCTTCATGGAGAAATACAAGAAGCTCATCTGGATCAATCCTTATCCGAAAGATACCTGGGGCTATACCTCATCGACCGGAATCGTCCGCGACTTGCTGGAAGACCGCATGTATCCGTTGACGTTGAGCGGGTTGGAAGAAGGGATGAAGTTTTTGTCAAAATAGGCCGTTTCCGGTTAACCGTTGCAAGGATGCAAGTAAATGAAACAGCGCTGGGCGATTGCCGCAGTAACCGGGTTTACGGCGCTCACCGCGGTTAGCGATCTCCGTTTGGTTATAGCGGTGCTGCAGTCTGGCCCCTATAGCTGGGCAGCAACCCCATCGCATGCATTATTGCTGGGCACCGGAGGGATTCTTCCTGCCCTGTGGAAAATGTCGTTATCGATGACCTTGCTGGCGTGGTGGTTACGCGCCCTGCTGGTGCCAGCGCACCGCCCGTGGCTGCGAATTGCCAATGGCATTTTCGGCGGCTGGCAGCTCGCTCAAGTCACGCTGATATGGCTCGGGGTTATCAGTGTCCTGCTGCAGGTTGCCGAAATGCCCACGACCCTTCGAAACGTGGGGCTAATTGTGGGAGATACCGACCTGCGGTGGATCATACCGCTGACGCTGTGCCTGCCTGCCCTTCAGCTCGGTCTAGGGGAGTGGGCGTACCGCGTAAGTAGACGAGTCGCGCGAACTCAGGCGACCAATACTATCGCTTCGACGGAAGCGAGTTAGCCGTACGGCGGCGGCGTCGATAGCGCTGTGGAAACAGCGCCTGGCGCAGCAACACATAGAAGCTCTCAATGAGCCATGCGAGCAATAGCGCGCAGCTCAGACCCCACGCGATTGCCTCAGGTGCCAGCAACACCTGGAACCGATAGCTACTCCAGACTTGCCGCCTGATCGCCCGGTCTGCGCCTACCAGGACGTGCCAAGCCTGCGCATACCATGGCCCCTCCATGATCCGCCATTCTCGGTCGAGCAAACGCGCACGCTCGACCAGCGCCGAAACACTGCTGGCATCGCTCTGGATCACTGGATCTTCGCTGGCGCGGTAATGCTCGACCAGTGCGTTGAGGTCACCTTCGAAAAATTTCCCGGCGGTGTCCTGAAACCCTGTCAGGCCCTGCTGGGCCTCAAGGCGACGCGCCTCGACCTGATTAGCATAGGCCTCAATGAAGCCCGGTACCTGAACGCCGACGAGCAACCCGAGGGCGAACAAGGTAAGCCGCAAATAGCTTCGCAGCATCACTGCACCTGCCCGCGTGCGACGCACTCGCCCAACCGCCACAGCGTCCATTCGCCCGATTGATGGACGTCCCACTGTTCATTGTCGGTTAACGGCTCGGTCGCTAGCACTGTCACGACATCGTTGGGCGTCGTCTCGGCGTTGAAATCCACCGTCAATTCGGCATCTTTCAATTGAGCCGGGCCAAATGGGGCGCGACGGGTAATCTGCGCCAACTTGGTCGAGCAGAAGCTGAACAGCCATTCGCCGTTGCTGAGCAAGCAGTTGAACACGCCCTTGGCACGGTAACCGGCGCAGGCATCGAGCAGATGAGGGATCAGGTCCTCCGCCGCGACTCGCTCGGGGAAATCGCCGCGTATCTGATTGAGCAGGTCGCAAAATGCCGCTTCGCTGTCGGTATCCCCTACCGGCTGATAGAAGCCACGCGCCGGGCTGAAATCTGCTAGCTGCCCGTTATGGGCGAAACACCAATGCTGTCCCCATAGCTCACGCACGAAAGGATGCGTATTGACCAGCGCGACTTTGCCCACATTGGCGTGACGGATATGGCCGATCACGACATGGCTCTTGATCAGGTAGTGCTGAACCATCTTCGCCACTTCCGACTCGCAGCTCGCCACCGGATCCTGAAACAGCCTTAAACCGCGACCTTCATAAAACGCGATACCCCAGCCGTCCTTGTGTGGCCCAGTACGGCCGCCCCGCTGCATCAGCCCGGTAAAACTGAAGTGGATGTCGGTCGGTACATTGGCGCTCATGCCGAGCAGTTCACACATGCGCTATCTCCCGATAGGTTCTGCTGCGCCTTGGGCGAGAAAGGTTGAGTCAGAGTCTGGGTTCGGTCCGCGCCTGGTAGCGGCTCGTTGGACGGAGGTCCTCGTCATCGTCTTCCAGTCGCTCGCGCAAGGTACGAGGGTCCTCATGGCGCGGTTGGCGCCCCTGCGGCTTCACCCGGCGCTCGAACAGCCAGCGTATGACCGCAAACACTGCGTAGATCGCAAATGCAACCAATCCGTAAAGCGCGAGATCAGCCACGGCCCGCCAGGCATTACTGCCAACCTTGAACAGCAGATCCAGCGCCGTGATGGCGACCGCCGGGGCGAACAGATCCTTGGCTGGATCGACGATGGTCGGCGTCAGGAGCAACACGGCCATGATCAGGCGCAACGGCTCGCGCAGCCAGCGCCATAGGGGACGGGTGATGCGCAACCAGACCAGCAAGCAGCCCAGCGCAGCGATACCGTAGGCAGACCAGGCAAGCAAATATTCATTGGCGGGTAGGAACATGGCGATCTCTGTACAGGCCGGAGGAAGCCCCGGCATTAACGCCGGACATGATAACAGTCGTGAGCGGCGGCACGGCTAGCCAACTGATGCAATGCAGCTGGCCATTGCGCATCCAACGCCGTATAAACCCTGAAAAAAACGCGTTGCAGCCCATATCGCGTGCCTAGAAGCCATACTTGTAGCCATTGACACTTCAGGAGATTCACCATGATCTACCAGCATATTCTGGTCGCCACCGACCTGAACGACGACTGTCACCCAGTGGTAGCGCGCGCCCAGGCGCTGGCGACAGCCAGCGGCGCGAAACTGGCACTGATCCATGTCATCGAGCCAATGGCCATGGCTTTCGGCGGGGATGTGCCGATGGATCTTTCAATGCTGCAACAGCAGCAGTTCGATCAGGCCCGCGAGCGCTTGGCCGCGTTTGCCGATCGTTATCCTGGGCTAACCGCTGAACAACGCCACCTGGCCTACGGCCAGCCTCGTCAGGAAGTTCACCGACTGGCCAAGGAGCAAGGCTGTGATCTGGTAGTGGTGGGCAGCCACGGGCGCCATGGCCTCGCTTTGCTGCTCGGCTCCACGTCCAACGACATCCTGCATGGTGCGCCCTGCGATGTGCTCGCCGTGCGCCTGAAAAAACCCGAGTGATCCGTCGCCCGGCCTGAGACAGCTGGCTCAGGCCGTTTCGACACCCTCCCCCGCGCTCATCACCAGCGGCCGGATTTTTTGCAGCTGGGTCTCCAGTGAGTAGGTCAGGCTCGATGCCATGGAGAAGAAGGTCAGGAAGGCCTTGAGGTTCGAGTCCCCGTGACAGGTGTCGTGGATGCGCTGCCAGAACGCCTGATTGACCAGCTGCAACTGTTGGAACGACCTCACCAATCCGCGCAACTCCCAATCGGCAGGCCGTCCTTCGCGCAGGTTGAAGTACTGTCTCGCCAGATACAGCGATACCGCCCGAAGTACAAACTCCTGATTGCTCGCGAACGGCAAATGCTGATGGGCCATCGGCTTGAGCCGGCCGAGTATCGGACATGCACTGGTAGCCATGATCACACCCAGCAGTGCGCGCAACCCTTCTTCCAGCCCGACCAGCTTGTTGTACTCGCGCTCTGGCGTGCGGACGTGCACCTGCGCTTTACGAATGGCTGGCAGGCCTTGGAAATCCTCGATTACTCGATGCAGGTCGACCGCCGCCGGGCAATGACTGAACTCGTTACGACTCAACGGACAGTTGTTGCACTGCTGATGATCCAGGCGCGTCCATTTCGGCGCCTGCTTCGCAGCCTCGTGATCAAACACACGGTCCGGCTCGATCCGGTAGCTGAACTCATGCTCGTCATCGAGGGTGATGCGGTATTCGATTGCCATCTACGCTCCGTCTGCTGGCAGATATCTTAATCTTCACGAAGTCCCGCTCAACGCAGACTCCTAAGGCGCACGCTCTAATCGATGAACGTGCGGATCTCGCATGCTGAGGTCACGTCGTTGCGGACGGCTCAGTCTTCCAGCTCGGCCCAGCGCTCAAGCAGCGCATCGAGCTCTTGCTGCATGGTTTCGAGCTTGGCGATGGTTTCATTGGTCCGCTCAGCGCTTTGCTGATAGAACGTCGGCTGCGCCATCTCCTCCTGTAGCGCCGCGATGCCTTTTTCCACTGCGTCGATCTTGCCTGGCAGCGCTTCCAACTCGCGTTGAACCTTGTAACTCAGCTTTTTCTTTGCAGGGGCGGGCTCAGCCGATGTTTGCTGTGCAGCCGGTTTAGCCTGCGCCGCCTCGGCTTTGGCCTCCTTGCTTTCCTTGCCTTCACCGACGCCGAGCAGCTTTACCGAGCCGCCCTGACGCAGCCAATCCTGATAGCCGCCAACGTATTCACGAACCACGCCGTTGCCTTCGAATACCAGTGTGCTGGTCACCACGTTGTCGAGAAATGCTCGGTCGTGACTGACCATCAGGACCGTGCCTTGGAATCCCAGCAGAACTTCCTCAAGAAGCTCGAGCGTTTCCACATCGAGATCGTTAGTGGGTTCGTCCAGGACCAGCAGGTTGGCGGGCTTGCTGAATAACTTAGCCAGCAAGAGCCGTGCCCGCTCGCCGCCTGAGAGCGCCTTGACGGGCGTGCGAGCACGCTGAGGGCTGAACAGGAAATCCCCGAGGTAGCTCAGCACATGTCGGTTCTGGCCGTCGATGGTGATGAAATCGCGCCCCTCGGCCACGTTGTCGACGACGGTCTTTTCCAGTTCCAGCTGGTGACGCAGTTGGTCGAAATATGCCACTTCCAGCTTGGTCCCGGCTTCTACCGTACCGCTGGTTGGCTGCAGATCACCCAGCAGAAGTTTCAGCAACGTAGTCTTGCCGGTGCCATTGGCGCCGAGCAAACCGATACGGTCACCGCGCTGCAGCACCATGGAGAAATCACGAATCAGCGACTCACCGCCAGGATGGGCAAAGCTCGCATGCTCCACGACTATGACCTGCTTGCCGGACTTTTCAGCAGCATCAATCTGGAGATTGGCTTTGCCCTGGTGTTCGCGACGTTCGCTGCGTTCAGCACGCAGCGCTTTCAGCGCGCGCACGCGGCCTTCGTTGCGGGTACGGCGCGCCTTGATACCCTGACGAATCCAGACCTCTTCCTGGGCAAGCTTCTTGTCGAACAGCGCATTGGCGGTTTCTTCAGCTGCCAGTTGCTGCTCCTTGTGTACGAGAAAGCTCGCGTAGTCGCCGTTCCAGTCGATCATGTGCCCACGATCAAGCTCCAGGATCCGGGTTGCCAGGTTCTGCAGGAATGCCCGGTCGTGGGTGATGAACAGTACTGCGCCATTGAAGCCGGTGAGCGCCTCTTCCAACCAGGCAATGGCGCCGATATCCAAGTGGTTGGTCGGCTCGTCGAGCAGCAGCAGATCAGGCTCGGACACCAGCGCCTGTGCCAGCAGCACGCGCCGGCGCCATCCACCGGACAATTCGGCGAGGGTCTTATCGGCTGGCAGCTGCAAGCGGCTCAGGGTGCTGTCGACCAGCTGCTGCAAGCGCCAACCATCTTTGGCTTCGAGCTCCTGCTGGACGTGCATGAGCTTATCGAGGTCAGCCTCGTTCTGAATGTTCTGGCTCAGATGATGATAATCAGCGAGCAGCTGCCCCACGCCCGCGAGCCCCTCGGCCACGACATCGAATACGGTGCGCTCATCAGCGACCGGCAGCTCCTGAGGCAGCTCGCCGATTTTCAGTCCTGGCGCACGCCAGATCTCGCCGTCGTCCGGCAGCTGGCTGCCCTTGACCAGGCTGAGCATGCTGGATTTTCCGGTGCCGTTACGGCCGATAATGCACACCCGCTCACCCCGCGCAATCTGCCAGGACACTCCATCGAGCAATGGATTGTTGCCATAGGCGAGGGACACATCGGTCAACTTGAGCAGGGTCATGGCTATCTCCGGAAAACAGGGCGCGCATTCTAGCAGAAGGCATCGATCCGTCGGGCTCTGACGAACACCGATCAAGCTGCTTGAGGACAGGTTATGGCCGACCATTTCAGCCTCTATCCGAGGGGGTCGGGGCAGTCTGGAACGGACGATGGCATGACGCTCGTCGGAAGTTTCGCTTTGACGCTTTCCAGCGCTTAATCCTCGTTTAACTGCTGGACTGGCCAAGCTAAGCTAGCCCCAAGAAATCCCCCTCCGTACCCCCGTTTTCGGAAGTCTCATGCGCGGTCGACTCTCCAGTGTCTGTTTGTGCCTTTTCTTCACCGTCGTCACCCTCGAAACCACTCAAGCCGCGAGCCTGCAGCAGCAGCGTCAGTTCTACGACGAAGCCAAGCGGGCATTGGCCAAGGGCGATAGCGGGCCCTACCGGCGTTATGCCAACGCGCTGCGAGATTATCCGCTCGAGCCTTATCTGGCATATGACGAACTGACCGCACGGTTGAAAACCGCCAGCAACGACGAGGTGGAAAAATTTATCGCCGAGCACGGAGATCTGCCACAGGCGAGCTGGATGAAGCTTCGCTGGCTGCGACTGCTGGCTGCACGTGGCGACTGGCGCCCCTTCGTCGCCCACTACGACCCAAAGATGAATTTCACCGAGCTCGACTGCCTGTATGGTCAGTACCAGCTCATCAGCGGGCAGAAAGAACAGGGCTATGCCACCGCCGAAAAGCTATGGCTGGTCGGCAAGTCCCAGCACAACGCCTGCGATGCCTTGTTCGAACGCTGGGAAGACGAGGGGCAGCTTACCGAGGCCCTGCGCTGGAAACGCGTCAAACTGGCGGTCGAGAGCGGAAACTATGGCCTGGCCAAATTCCTGATCAAAAGCCTACCGACGCTGAAAGCGCAGGGAGAACTGCTGATCGACGTCGCGCAGAAGCCACAGCTGCTCAGTCAGCCCGAGCGCTTCTCACCGGCCACCGAGACCATGGGGGATGTCGTTTCGATCGGCTTGCGCCGGCTGGCCCGTGCAAACCCGGAGCAAGCCCTTGGACTGCTCGACAGCTACGCCAGGCGGATGTCGTTCTCGGCGGAAGAAAAGGTCTCCATTGCACGCCAGATCGGCCTCACCCTGGCCAAGCGTTTCGACCCCCGCGCCCTCAAGGTCATGGCTGAGTACGACCCAGAGCTGCGTGATGACACGGTCAGCGAATGGCGAGCTCGCCTGTTGCTGCGGCTGGGCCGCTGGGATGACGTCTATGCGCTGACTCAGCGGTTCCCCGAGGAACTCGCCAACAGTAATCGTTGGCGTTATTGGAAAGCCCGCAGCCTCGAGCTGGCCAAGCCCAACGATAAGCAGGCCATCGAGCTGTACCAGCCGGTTGCCGGAGAGCGCGACTTTTACGGTTTCCTTTCGGCAGACCGCATTCAGGCGCCCTACAAGCTCAACCATCAGCCCTTGGCGCTCGACCCGAAACTGGTACAGAAGGTCCGCAATACCGCTGGGATTCGCCGCGCCATGGAATTTCATGCTCGCGGGCAGATCGTCGATGGACGCCGCGAGTGGTATCACGTCAGCAGACTGTTCAGCCGCGATGAACTGGTCGCCCAGGCGCGACTGGCCTATGAATTGGAATGGTACTTCCCGGCCATCCGCACCATCAGTCAGGCGAAGTATTGGGACGACCTGGACATCCGTTTCCCCATGGCACATCGCAGCAGCCTGGTGAACGCCGCGAAGGCGCGTGAGATTCACCCGAGTTGGGTGTTTGCAATCACTCGCCAGGAAAGCGCATTCATGGCCGATGCTCGCTCTCACGTGGGTGCCTCGGGCCTGATGCAGCTGATGCCGGCTACCGCGAAAGAAACCGCCAGGCGCTTTGGCATTCCGTTGGCGTCGCCCCAGCAAGTGCTCAACCCCAACGTCAATATCCAGCTAGGTGCTGCCTATCTCAGCCAGATCTATGGTCAGTTCAACGGGAATCGGGTGCTAGCCTCGGCTGCCTACAACGCCGGTCCTGGGCGGGTTCGACAGTGGCTGAAGAATGCTCAACATCTGCCGTTTGACGTCTGGGTCGAAAATATTCCGTTCGATGAAACCCGCCAGTACGTGCAAAACGTCCTAACCTATTCGGTCATCTACGGGCAGAAACTCAATTCGCCGCAACCGCTGGTTGAATGGCACGAGCGCTACTTCGACAGTCAGCGATAGGCTGCGGATCCGACTTGATGAGCTGCGGCATGCACCGCAGCCTTCAAATCGCCCGTCTTAGCCGTAGCGCCATTTTTGAGATATTAGCGTTGTTCTGGCTACGCCTGTTCGAGCACTTCAACGGGCATACCAACCTGCAACAAGCCAGTGCCTTCGGCGATCAGATTCTGACCGAAGAACACGCCACCCTCCCCCTTGCGGTAGCTCATCAACGTAGCCAGCGGCTCGCGATCAGGGTTGCGCTCCCCGTTAATGGGGTCGATGGTCGGGATGATGCAGCGCGAGCAGGCTTTGACAACGCGGAATGTCAGATCGCCGATGCGGATGCGCCGCCAGCCATCTTCTGCGTAAGGCGCCGCCCCGGCAATCACCAGATTCGGCCGAAACCGACGCACGTCAAGCAACTGTCCGACCCGCGCCGAAAGGTCGTCGAGTGATCGCTGGCCAATCAGCAGAAAGGGAAAGCCATCGCTGAACGCTGTGCGCTCACCTGGCTGGGCGTAGTCCTGATCAACCTGGATGCCACGCGAAGTCGGCAAATGCACCAGACGACAGGGATGATCAAGCAGCCGCGTCAGCCATCCAGCCGCAGCGTCACCCGCATCGGGCACCCGTACACTTTCGCGCCAGATCAGCACGCCACGCTCAACGGCACCTTGCTCCGGAACCGCCACACGCAACGTTTCTATCCCTGGCGCGGTCAACAGCAGCGCCGCATCGCCCTGCCAGCGGGCATCCAACAGGGCCATGCGTGGCAGCATTCGCTGGGTCAGGAATTTCCCGCTTACAGCGTCCACTACCATCCAGCGCCGGTCACCGCACAAGCCAAGCTCGTCGCATCGTTCATGCTCCAGCAGCTCAGCCGAACCGGACTTGAGCGGAAAACGATACAGCGCGGCAAGGTGCATGCTGGGCCCTCTATTGGTCGATCAGGTCAGTGTTTTTCGTCCAGCAACAAACGTTCGCGGACGACGTCGACCAGTTTCTCCGGCTGAAACTTGGAAAGAAAGTTGTCGCAGCCGACTTTTTGCACCATTGCCAGGTTGAAGCTGCCGGAAAGCGACGTATGCAACACCACGTAGAGGTCGCGTAGGCGAGGATCGTTGCGTATCTCGGTGGTGAGACGGTAGCCGTCCATCTCTGGCATTTCGGCGTCGGTGAACACCATGAGCAGACGATCCGTGAGTGCTTCACCGCTATCCGCCCAAGCCTTCAGTTTGTTCAAGCCCTTCATGCCGTCGCTGGCGGAGTGAACGGTGATACCCAGTTGGCTCAGGGTTTCACGCAGTTGCGCCAAGGCCACAGTCGAGTCGTCGACGCAGAGGACCTCACGCCCCCTGGCACGCTCAAGCACCGGATCGGTCAAACGCTCCGGTGCGATGCTGGTGTTGTACGGAACGATCTCCGCCAGGACCTTTTCCACGTCGATCACTTCGACCAGCCTATCCTCGACTTTGGTAATTGCAGTGAGGTAGTGCTGCCGTCCCGCCGTGGTCGGCGGCGGTAGCACCTCCTCCCAGTTAAGGTTGAGGATGCGGTCGACCCCGCCGACCAGAAAAGCCTGAATCGAGCGGTTGTATTCGGTCACGATGATGGTGCTGTTCTCGTCCGGCACCAACGGCCGCAAGCCGATGGCACGCGACAAGTCGATGACCGGCAAGGTTTGTCCGCGCAAGTTCACAACGCCGCACACCGAGCCGTGGCGGTGCGGCATCAACGTCATCTTCGGCAGCTGCACAACCTCTTGCACCTTGAACACGTTAATCGCGAACTGTTGCCGTCCTGAAAGACGGAACATGAGAATTTCCAGACGGTTCTGCCCCACCAAACGGGTGCGTTGATCGACTGACTCCAGAATGCCGGCCATTGCGGGCTCCTTTGGCGAATAGGGACTAAGGAGCTATCGGCCGCAAACGTCCTGGCTTTATCCACCGGCAATAGAATTTATCTCCCGCCCGCATGCCCTGCTCGCATACGGAACCGCAAACGGTCAGGCGGATGGATGATCGTTCTCTATCAGCGGCTCGTCCCGCAGCAATGGGCTGTCCACAGGAAGGTGCAACCGCAGTGCTCGCCGTTTCACGGAAAAATGCATCTGCTTTGCCGCGATCGGCTCGCCATCAAGATTAATACTGATTTCTTCTGGCGCTTCTACCTCGAACCAGGGTGCACGGGCTTTGACCGAGACGG
>Ga0208814_1000308_pt1 | contig 32703 bp, 46 predicted proteins | sample MalvirAntarct_55_FD_184253 | JGI IMG/M metagenome (GOLD analysis project Ga0208814, IMG submission 184253) | Marine viral communities from the Global Malaspina Expedition - Malaspina viral metaG Antarct_55 (SPAdes) (version 2) | ecosystem: Environmental > Aquatic > Marine > Oceanic | place...
AAAATGGGTCTTACTTTAAGAGAAGCATCCACCTTACTTGAAATAGACTACCCATTAGTGCAAGAATTAAGCAGCAAATATAACATAGAATTTCCATGCCCAAGGAGGAAGGCAAATGAAAAAAGAAGAGCAAACAATCTCACCGCAGACACAAGCGATACTAAGAGGCCTACGTTTATTGAGTCTTATGGTAAGGGAAGCGGAACAAAACAAAAGACCAAACTTAAAACAAAGACTAGAAGAGATAAAAGCACTCTTGGAAATGATTCAGAGGAGTACCACCAAAGAAGAATTAAAGAATTAATTAGTACAGTAAGCACGTTCGGAGAAAAGAAAGAGCTTGCCTACGCATACAGAATAAACCTCTTCGAAAGAACGCAAGCTAACAACCACAAGAGACCACCACTTCCTGAGTACAAAGTTCACAACATACAAACAGCAGCCAGCAAATCTATTAGAGAGCAACGAGTAAGATCAATGGTCAAGCGTAAGCTTATAATGGATTGCTTTACCAAGGGTAAGACAATGCTCGCTGAAGATGTTGCCTCGTTTACTGGTGAAAATCTTAGGTCTTCAAGTCAGATGCTTGATCTCATGTTTCGAGATGGCAAGTTAAACAGAGAAAGATTACAGTATACTGAGAGAAAGAAAGATTCAGTTTATCTTTACAGTAAATCATAATGTACTGGTCTGTCTTAATATTAACTTACTATGTAGAAGAGCATACCATACACTCGGAAATCTTCTTCAAAGATATGGCAACCTGTCACTTTGCAAGTGATATATACTACCCACTCATATCAGAGGAGTATGAATTCTCTATGTCTAGGTGCAGAGAAACAGATTTAATTCGAAGCGAGTTCGGAGAAAGGCCTAAGATAAGACCTAAGACATAAGCTCAAAATGAGGGCCATCAATGAATGGCCTTCTATTTTGTGACCTACGCTCATCAATGTACTCATTCATTGCGTCTTCCATGCTACCACCTTGGTAATGAGCAATGTTAGATACAGTCCAAGCAGCACCCCAGCGTATAGGTACGTCTACATCACGCGCAGATTCAGACATAGCGTCAGCAATATCATCATAAAGATTTAATTCCCAAGAGCTACGAGATCCACAGTAAGCCATCAGATCAACCGCAAGTCCATTAAGGTGCTTCGACTTCATTGTCTGGCTTGCACCCTTCTCAACAAGCTCCTGTTGCTCCTTAAGGGTACGCATACCGCAGATAACACCAAAGTCTACCTTGGTCAGGTGAATTGCACCCTGAACTACAGCAACAAGCCGTTCGTCTACACCAATTAATCTATCTTGGCTGCGTGTTGATAATTTAAATGCCATTGTATTTCCTTTACTTGCCTACTTGTTTAACGCGTTCGTATGATCTCATGCCAGCTAACCCAAGCATACCAGTTAGCACCGGCATCATCACAGCCATGTCAGCTTGCGGAATATTAAAGCCAAACCCTGCACAAATTGGAGAGATAAGAAAGTTAACCATTAAACCGAGAACACAGACGTACCCACAGAGAGGACGCCACGATGCTTGAAACCAATTTCCTTGTGCCTCTGCTTTATTTACTTCTATCTGCGCTAGCATCGCCTCCTGTGCGTGTCTGTCAGCCATCGTAGATATATCATGCGCTAACTGTGCAGCCTTATCCTTATCTTGTACAAACTTACCAACAATTTCAGTAGCTGGGCCAATCAAACTTGAAATAATACTCATCGATCTTCACCCTTATCATAAGATGTTGAGGGTTTAGGTTTCTTTGCAGACATACTATTGAATCCAATAAATCCACAAATTACCCCAGATGCTGCTATCACATAAACAGAAGCAATGTCAGTTATAAGGGAAGCAGCCTTGTCAAACCCCAGCACTGAGGCAAGCAAGATAATAAAAGGATAGATCAACATACCAATACAACACCAGACAACTAACATTCGTTCTGTGTTTCTCTTTAGATCTTCGTCTATCATCTCGCGTCTTTTATCTTCGAGTGCCAACTCTCGCCACTCATGCCTGTCAATACTCCCATTGGAATCTAAGTCAGCCTTGTCAAATTCTACCATATTTGCCTCTCACGTATTGGACTGCAATGTTCCTATCTAAAGTTATTATAACTACTTTCCCGCGCTTGTCATATACAACATACTTTCTGCCCCTTTGTATCATCACCACTTGCCCTGAGATTTTCCTACAAAATAGATTACGACACCTGCTATTCCCAAACCAATGACAGTGATTACTGTTATAATGATACCGTTAATTAAATTGTCTATAAACTCTTGGCGTTCATACACCAGCGCCCTTTGCTGCTTACGTTGCTGGGCCTCAATGCGGACGATTTCCTTCCAAGAGCTTGGGCCATAATGGAAAGATATAAAATTTTTTAAATCCGTGCGTTGTTCGTTAAGCTTTTGCTTTGCAGACCAGATGTCCAAAGCATTGGCCTCGGTGTTAGAAAATAATTTGTGATAAAGGGAGGGCTTCTGAGACTTTTGCTCAAGAAAATCTATATCAGCAGATGCTTTAGCAAACTGAGAGATAGCACCTGTGAAGCTGCTTATTTCTTTTCCAACTTCACAGGCTTTCTTAATACCTTTGTAGGCACTGGTTGCTAATGTAATAGCAGAGATAGGATCTATCATACATTAATTTAAGATCCTACTGAGATCTTACTCCTAGTTAACAACCTCTTCTTCTACGACCTCTTCCAAGGATTGAGTTAATAAATTTACAAAGGCTTCCTTGCCTACTTTTAATTGGTCTAAGTTAAACTGAGTTGATGCAATCTTACGATCTAAATCAGTAGCATGATTAACCATTAATATTTGGCTATCTGTTAGCTGATCTTCAGTATACTCAGTATCGTTTATCGTAATGACTTGTGTTTTTTTCTCGGTCATTTTGATTTCCTTTTAGGTTGTTACCACGGAACCCCCGTAGCTTGGGTTGGTGCTTTAAGCAGCGCTATCTGGGCAGCAAGTCTTGCCTCAATATCGTCCTTGCCAGCATCAGCTTGCGCCCATGCTATGCAATTAGCCTCTGTTACACTGTCATAAGCAATGAAGTCAGATGCAGATGAGTCAGGCGTACAGCCAACTCTGCCATAGTAGCTTTCTGTGTGCGTTACTGCATCATCGCCAGTACCTACTGTTTCTGATGCATGGCAACGCCAGTGTATCGTGTAGATCCCACCAGTTGCGATTGTGTTTTCAACGGTGGGTATAGTCCAAGTGTAAGTTATTGCCATTTGTTTTATCCTTCTAGTGCTGTTACTTTGGCTTCAAGAGTTTCTACTTTAGCAATAAGTTGTTGTATAATAGAAACATACATAGCGTCTTTTTCACCAAGTTTAGATGTCAGTGATACTAAATCTGCATCTAAGTACTGTGCTTCTACGTGTGCGTTACCATCTCCGTCTGTGGGTTGTAGAGGAGTTGCACCCACCCACTGAGAATCTACACTTTGTAAATCTTGAGCTATGAAACCAATTTGATTTGTTTTGCCCATATGAAACTGAGGTTGTTTCCAATTAAACTTTTTAACATTATAAGTTTTAAATGTGTCCCAATCATACGCATAGTCAACAATATCTTTTTTAAGTCTGCTATCAGAGTTTGAACCAATACTTGTATCAGTGGCAGTTATAGTACCATTTGCAGCAATCCTAAACTTTTCACTAGAACCACTGGCACTTCTTGTGGTTATAATAAAATCTGCGAGTCTATTGCCATCCGTAGCGTCTGGAGATACAAATCCTATAACACCCATGTCTTCATGTGTTACACCACCTGTAGAATTAGGAACTCTAAATCCTATGAACGGCCCATTACCAGAAGTCCTAGCAGTGGCTGCTATTACGTTTAAGGCACCAGTTCCTGTAGCAACCGCATTCGTAGCACTAACCGTAAATTCTGATTGACCATTGGAAGCAATTAAAACCTTTGTAGCACCAGTATCTGTTGGGTCAGAAGCGGTAGCACCAGTTTTAAAAACAAAACCACCAGTGTCAGCACCAAAGTTCAAACCACTAGCATTACAAGCCATACCAGCACTTGCTACGCCTGTAGCTGTAAGCATTATTGTTCCAGATGTGCTACCATCGGCGGCCTTTAGATGAAGGCCAGCCGCAGGGGCCGCTATGCCAATTCCAACGCCACCTTGGGCAAAATGATACGAAGAAGCGTCAAACCTTAACTGTTTATAGGCATTGTTAGCGACATTGGCAGATTGGATTGCGCCGTAACCCGCAGAATTATCTCCCCACACACCAACTATAATGTCAGAGCCGACTTTAACAGCTAGGTTTTGGGCAGGGGCCGCTATTCCAATTCCAACCTTACCCGCTGATGTGATGCGTATACGTTCTGTACCAGCAGTAACAATATTAACTGCATTTGTAGTAGGTCTGCTTATTCCAGTATCTGGATCACCAGTAAAACTGTACGAGGGAGCTGAAGCCGCACCACCAGCCACTCTTAATTGACCTCCAGTACCAACAATTACATCTCTATCTCCGTCAATACTTAACGCAGCAGAATTATCTATATTAAATGATATTGCGTCATCGTGAAAAAGAGCCATTGAATTTTGCCCAGAATCTAAAAAGGCAATTTGATTTGCGCTCCCTGATTGATGGTACACAATATTATCAGAGTTTCTTAGTGCAATACTTGGATTTCCTGTCCCCGGCAGTGCAACTGCTGTAAGTAGTATATCATCTACTGTCGTAGAACCAACAACAGTTATACCTGCCGCTGGAGAAACTAAACCTGTCACACCAAGAGTACCATCAACAGTTGAGTCATCATTACTAGCAAACCCACCGTTAAACACAGTCGCAGCCGTGGTGGTCAGGATGCCTGTTACTAGGGCAGTTGTTGCCATGTTAACAGCACCGTCTATATCTACTACATCAAGGTTGGTTGTCCCGAATACGTCTATGTCACCAGATATGTCTAAGCTTGCGACAACAGTAGTGCCTGTTAGCGTAGGTGCAGTGAGAGTTTTATTAGTTAATGTATCTGTAGTGGCCTTACCAACCAACGTGTCACTGGCGTCAGGGAATAGAATGTTCCTAGTGCCAGTAGGATTAACAAGCCCAAGATTAGTTACATTACTGTTTTGATGAATACCTAATGTAGGTGTAGCGCTAGTATTAAACTGAAAGTTATCACCGCCAGAATTGTTTAAAACATAAAGCTGACCACCATTAGGACGTAAGTTAATATCACCACCAGAAGTAAGTGAAAGAATTGCAAGAGATGTTATCGTCTGATTAGCACTGTTGTTAATCGCAATTGTTAATCTAGTTGTGCTATCATCTTTAAGTAAGATTGATCCACTACCAGCATCTAAAATAATAGCAGAACTAGAATCTAAAGTTATTCCACCAGCGCCATCGTTAGCAATTCTATCTAAAGTAATACTGCCAACATTAGTTATATTTGAATCACTAAAGTCTATAGTTCCAGTAACGTCAAGATTACCGCCAACAGACAAGTTGCCAGATATATCCATAAGGCCATCTACATTAACTGTAGTAGCAGCAATCTGTATTTCAGTATCAGCAACTAAATCAAGATGCCCGTCCGCACCAGACTGAATGTAAATAGCTGAGTCACGAAACTGTACTTTGCCATCAGTGCTAACAGTAATATTAGCGTGGGTAGTTGCACCACCACTGCTATGAATTGTACCTGACTCATTTGGAAGCAACAATGTTCTAGTTGCACTAGGATCAACTACCTTTAAGAGAGTAGTATTACTATTTTGATACCATTTCAAATGTGGGGTTACAACAGAAGAAATTATTCCAATAGTCTGAGTGCCATTAGTAGCAAGAAAATCTGTGCTAGATGAAGCTGGCTTAATAGATATTCCGCTTGCTGATGAAGCAATAGTAAGATCGCCAGCAGAGGTAATGGTCTGTGCTGAACCGTTAAAGCCAATCGTCATTCTAAGAACGCCAGCATCCTTAAGAAGGATTTCCCCTGCGGCAGAGTCCAAGATAATTCCATCAACTATATCAAGAAGAAATGAACCGCTTCCTATAATAGAGGAGTCACCAAAGAACTCCATGCTAGGAGCGCTAGGATTATGGAATGTAATTCTATTCTGACCGCCAATACCTAAGATGTTAACTTGGTTTCCCAGCGCCTTTAGGGAAATGTCACCGCCAGATAAAGAATTAATAGCAGCTGTTGTTACTGAGGCTAGTGTTGAAACACCGCTTACTTCTACAGTAGAGCTAAAGAGTGTAGCGTCTTGCAGTCTTATAGCTTTGTTACCAGCGTTAAGATCAATGCCGTATGTAGCACTTCCATCAAGTTTTATGTCAGCAGTATTGCCATTTTTTGTTGATTTAATGTCTAAAACTGCACCGTTAGTAGTTAAACGGCTATCGCTAACAGCAATAATATCAAATTTGCTATTAACATTACCTCCCATTGTTATTGTATTCGTAACAACATCATCAAGAGTAATATCAAAATTAGCAGAAGTATCAGCAGTAAGGTTACCATTGGTGTCAAATCCAAATATTTTACCAGCCCTGCTCCCTATCGTAGGAAGAAACAAAGTTATCTCTGAATCATAAGGCTGTAATCTAATTGCACGATCTGACTTATCTTTCAGATCACCAATCATTGCTGTTATGTTATCTAGCTGTGTATTTAAAGCAGCCCTATTTATAGTAGTACCAGCAGTAAAGTCTGTGGTTCTTTCAATAGGTATGTCTCTTACAATGGTAACAATGTGACCCTGAGTAATACCAGTAACAAAAGCAATAGCTCCTGTGGCTCCACCGCCACCTGATATTCCATACTCAGTACTTCCAGTACCTTGACCTCGTTCAGCCGCTGCAACTAAGGCTGTTGTTGCAACAAATACTGTTATCTCATCGTTGTCTGTAAACTCAAATGGGATTGCAAATGCTGTCTGTGAGCTTGTCGCTGTATAGCGAACGCGCGCATTGTTAGCCGATACTGAAATTGTCATATGTCACCTCTATGTTTCTTATTTAATAAAATGCGTAGAAGATCAATGTACAAACTAGCTAGTACAAACTAGTAACGACCAAAGGAAATAGACCCTAAGTCATTATTACTATCAGTGCCTTCAAGCATATCTTGCATTTCATGAACTAAAGTTCTTATTCCAGTAAGCCCCATAAATGGAAGGTTCTTTATTATCTCACCAGTACCCTCACCTATTTTTCCATTAATTAAATCTTGAGCGCCTCTAGCAAAGTTAACGGCAATGCTTGGGCCAGCACCAGCAATACTAGTTACTGCATCAAGTCCGTCAGCCTCCTGAGGAAAACGAGGCTCTAACAATCCACCAGTTAAATTTGGGCCACCAAGAGCAAGGCTTGTAGCCATAGCTGTATAAAACATATCTGAGTACAAAGCCGCTACACCTGAGTAATCAAAAGATCTAGCCAACTGATCCTGATAGCTCATGTCTACCCAATCAGGCGTTTTAATTTGAAGAACCATATACCCTAGACCTAAGGCCGCTGCTGTTCCAGTAAATCTACTTTTTAATTGGTTGTGTGCAAATGCTGCTGTTGTTTTATTTAATGCTGCAAAAGCATAGCTAAAAAATTGAAATGGTAAGCCAAGAAGTGCGCTCTCAATTCTAGCATATCCTTTAAACTGGCTGTCTTCCTTCATACCAAATTTTTTTGCAACACGCATAGGAATGTAAGCAATGCCAGCTTCGATAATAGGCTTGTCTGCTGGTGTACCCATAAGAATAGTATTCATAACACCACCACCAAGGGCAGATCTAAATGTTTTTACTGTTTCTGGGTCTACTCTTGCTTGCTTTTTAAACTCAACTACAGCTAAATCGTTTATAGCGTTTTCATAAGCAGCTTTGCCAGCTTTAGTTCTCTTGTCAAACCCTAAAGATTTAGCGCTATTAAGAGAGTGCATGATTTCGTGCATCTTAATAAAAGCTACATAATCTTCTGGTGAGGTTATAATTCCCTTTTCAAGAGGCGTTACACCTTCAACTCTTGGGTTTTCCCAACCACGCAAAGGATACATTTCATCTATAATATGAGCTTCATCAATAAATATCTTGTTGTCACTAGTCCTATAGAAAGCTGGTCTATATCTTTTTAATGCGTCAAAACTTTTAGTTGGCCCAGAAATTATATCAGCAGTAGTAGATGGAAACTCTATGCTATTTGTCCAAGCATCTGTGTTTGCTATATACATACCAGACTCAGATTTTTGCCAAGGTGCATTTGCAATCCTTTTAGCATCTTCAAGATCTATATTGTAACGAAGCAAATACTCTTGCTCCATTTTTGTTGCCTTGCCTTGTGTCCAGCGAACAGAATAATCGATAAGGCTATGAGAGCGCATCATGCCATCAAAATCTTTTAGTATTCTAGTAATAGGGCCAAGACCATTTAACATATAAAATGGTTGTTTTGCTTTATCTAAAAGATCAGACTTAAAAGGATTGTTATTTAAATCATCACTTATTCTTTGCATCCCCATATTCTTAATGTTTTCTAACGCCTCACCAGCAATCCTAATTTCTTTAGCGCCCATTTTTAACTGACTCTTTTTTAATATGCTAAACAAGCCTTTCATTGTGGGGCCAAGACCATGCTCCATAATAATCTTAGAAGGCTCTGCAAGTGCAGTCTGATATGCTCTACCAAGAAAGTTTAACTGAGCAAGGTCTCTAAGAATTTTAACAAATTGTGCATCAGCTCTATCAGGACTTCGCATTAACCCACCAGTAACGGCTTGATATAAATGCCGTATGTTTTTCATAGCAGCGTGAGATTCTATAACTGTATTTCCAGAAGACATCATTTCAGAAAACGTATCATCCAAAATATCGTCTATTGAGTTTCCATTAAACTGACGGGCAAATTCGTATCTAGGGCCAACCCTGCCGACATAAGCCTTCATAACAGCGATAGGGTTAGTAATCATAAAATCAAGAACTAATTCATTAGGAATATCTATTCCACGATGTTTAAAGTGTTTTGATTTACCAGCCCCGTAGTATGCAATCTCTGGGTCAGCAATGTCTTTGATGCCAAGAATTGTGTCTATGCTTTCGTTAGCTCTTTTTTTAATAGAAGCTTCGTCTGTTTGCAGTTGTACTCTTTTAGGTTTTTTGTCTCTGCTCATAGTAATAATACTTGGATTATCAGTGTACCACTTTACTAATATAGCTTCAAAAGCTTCTCTATTTTTATCAATAGCTTCTATATCCCAGTAACGTGGTCTAAATATTTTTTCGTTTGGAGGAAGAACTTCATCTGGGAAACCTTCTAAGTTTAACCTTGCTTCATCTAACTCTGCTTGAACCCTCATAACGTGAGACTTTAAACCGCTTATGGTATCAAACTTTTCATTAGCGTTCATTGACCTTTTTTCAAAGAACTCAATTTTTTTATTTGTACTAACAATGCGCTGCTCGCGATCTTTTACAAATTTAATATAATGTTGCTTAGATCCTATTAAGCCTTGTTCATTTAATCTTTTTTCCCAATTAGAATAAAATCTATCCATTACATTCATAACGCCAGATTCAAAATCATCTGAAGCTTTAATCCCAAGAATCATTTTTCTATCTACAGACTCAAACCAAGACTCAAAGTCTTTTCTATGAGCAGGGAGCATATAATCCATTCCTTCGGCTACACCCTTACCTGTGCTTTCACCCCATATTTTTATTATTTCATCGTAGTGTCTAACCCACTCTCCTTCAAATAACTTTGCGTTTTGATAGGTAGAGTTTTCTACTTTTTGACCAGCTTTGTTTGCAGCTAACAATATTCCAGAATCGTTAGCTATCTTTAGTGCAGTTAGTTTTACAGAATTTGGTACAGTATCATTTGCAATAACATTTTTCATTGCTGTTGGTATAGATTTATAAAGAAATGAGTCAGTAAATATATTCTTTGCAATAGATCCATCAGGCTCAACAGCCTCAGGTGTTAAGGGAACTGTAGCCTTTTCGTCAGGAACGATTGCTTTCTGCAATCTTTCTATTTCAAGCTCACCTTTTCTTATTGCGTCTGCTTTTCTTACTGCTGGTATTCTTGATAAAGAAGTAAGTGTACCACCTAATATAAAGCCAGCAGTAAGGTTTATAGCTGTCTCTGATGTAGTACCAACAGGGTCTAAGGGAGCGCGAACTAACTCTTGCGCTGCAACTACAGCACCAACTGAAGCACCGCCCTTTAAAAAGTTCGCTGCATATCTGCCGCCACGGGCTATTGGTAAACCAATGTAGTTAACTGGATCACCAAGCTCTACTGCAAATTGTGTAAACACACCAGAATTGTAAAGTGTTTGTCTTACCTTTTGACCTTTTCTAATCTGTCCAACCAAAGAATCCATATGTTGCTGGTTCTGAGCGCGTAAAAGCGTCATACCAAAACCTTTTAAATCATCTGGAATATTGTCCCTAGGAACATAGCCCTCTTCAATCTCAGTGTTTAGTGGCGACCAACCAAACTGAGAAATGCCTTTAAAGTAATCAGCAGCAGGGCCGTACTTATAAGACATAGAAGCGTTATAAGTATCAAAAAAAGTAGGCATTGTTGATTGGTCTAAAGGGCTTCCCTCTTCAAACTCTGGAACTCTTGTTAATCCATTTTCCATTTCAAAGCCTTTATTGCTTTATTTAAATATATTAAGAATATCTTCTAGCCTTAATCCTGGCCTTGATTGTATCCTGTCTATAGTTTGTTCATCTTTATCAAGTTGCATCTCTTCTTCTATTTTAAGTTTTGCATTTTTATCAGTTAAATAAGACAGGTATTGTTCATCATTTGGATTAAACATAGGCCAATTAACCGGAACATTATTCTCCATAATAAATAAAGGTTTTAATTCTTGGTTTTTATCTAAAAAATAAGTGTAATAATCAGTGTCACTTCCCCGTGGATTAGGCGCAAGGAAAACTCTTTTAAGACCTGTTACTTCTTCTTCTGTCCCAACGGCACTACCTAGTTCTTGCATAATCTCAGATACATTAATCTCAGGAAAAAGACTGTAGCCTTCTGGAAGCTGAGACTCAATAACTCCTATAAAAGCTTTCCGATCATCATTGTCTGGAAAGACTGCTTCTAAAGAAGACTTGGATCTAAAATCTTTTAAATCAAGATAACGATGGTCAACAACAAATTCTGTTTTAAGATAAGTTTGATCAAATCTTGCATTAATAAGGTCTACTATATCATCTGGGTTTTTACCTAACAATGCGTAGAACTTTGCAATAGGTTCAAATTCTTTAGCTACAAGTGGGTTGTCAAAGATATTTAATGTAAAGTTAGAAGCAGCTTTGTTAATACTTTTAGCTTGATTATCTTCATTAGCAGTTGAGTTTAAAATAGTAAGTCCTATTAACTTTGATTCCGGTCTGCTTAATCTATCAAATAAAGTTGTAGCAATAGAGTTAGTTGTTCTTTCTGGATCAGCTCCTAAAGTTTTTTTTAGCTCATTTACCTCTTCTAAGAAAGATTGAGTATCTCCTAGAATATTTCCAAATCTATTAATAAATTGCCCATTTAAAGTTGGGTCTGAATTAAGTGCGCTAAATAAATCAAGGTATCCATCAATACCCTCAACAGGTTGACCAGATGATATCTGGTTTAAAACATCTACCAAGCCTTGAGGTGGAACTTTTCTTGCAATACTTAAGATTCTTTGTCTATCAAGTTGCCCGTATGTATTAAATTTAGAAAGATCAACACCAAGGTCATTCATGATTTCTTGGCTTATATTTCTATCATAAGCAGCATTAAGATCGCCACCTGAACCAGTAGAGATTTCTTGTTTTTTTGTTGCTTTTCTTATTGCAGTTGTATTTATTGTTTCCTGTTCTTTTAAACTTGTTTTAATTTTATTAATTTTATTTATGATTGGTTCTCTAAGTTCTTTAGGAACATTATTAATAATATTGTTAACTGATGCTTGCACACTGCCTTCAACTTGTTCTCCGTTAAATAATCCACTCGTTTGCAACTGAATAGATATTTGAGTTAAGTCAGCAGAATTTAATTTACCATCTAAAATATCTTGATCCAGCAATCCTTGAAATTGAAAGTCATAAGCATCTGCTATTTTTTTATTAGCTGCAACTGATGAAAGTGTTCCATCAGTAACAAAACTTCTAATTTCTTTTAGTATTCCGTCAAATTCATCTGACTCAAATCCAAGAATTTTTTGATCTAAATTAAATATATCTGCTTGTTTTTGAGCATCAATTTTATGTTGGTTTATAGTTCCTCCAAGAATTTCGCTCATAAATTTATTATCAGAACTATCGTAAAATCTACTTCCTTTAAGTTCGGCTACTCCAAGTATTTGTTTATCTGTTAAATTTGCAGCGTCACTTGGAAAACCACTAGCTATATATGCCTTAAGTTGTTTTATATTACCATCTGCCGCAAGGCTAATAAGAAAAGGTCTAATGTATTGTTTCTTTAATTCTGTTTGGTCAGACTTAAAATCTTCTTTAGTATATTTAGGATCATCAATACTTCTTGTTAAATTAGTATCTATATGACTTCTATAGCTTTGTGACGCAGAAGCAAAAGCAAGCCTTAGAGATTTTTCTATATTTTCTTTTGCAGAAAATCCTTGATACGCTAAATTACCAACATTAATTTTTGCTCTTCCTGATTCTATTTCAAAAAGTGCATTAGAACGTATTCGCCTTGCGACTTGAACCGCATCTTCATTTGCCTCAACAACATCATAGGTTGAGGAACTGCTGTTCCCATGGTTTATTAAACTACTAAAATCTTTAACGCTAAGTTGACCAGAGAATTTAGAGATCTGTTTAATTGATTTAATTTGATCGGCAGTAAAACCCCTAGAAGAAAGAATGCTAAGAGGAGATCCAGTTTTAAGATCTCTAATAGTTTTTAACATTATATCTCTTTGGCTTTTAGAGGTAGAGATACTCATCAAATGCTCAACAGTACCAGCAGCAATAAGCTTACTCATTTGGTCTGTAGCTATTTCAGTAGAGCCTACATTAATTAAACCAGCATCAATCCCATCTTCGTGATTAGATATTTGTTTATTAAAAACAATCATACCCCTAGAAGAGTTGTCAAAAATTTCACCAGTTTTAGCAAACTTGTAAAGATCTTTGCTTACATTATTAAGATTAGATCCTATTGAATTTGCTGCATCCGCTTGTGACTTTTGAAATACTTGTTTCTTTATATCAAGCTCTGTACTTGCTACCCAGTTGGCGCCAGTTTCTTTTATAAATTCTTTATATTTTCCTATAGATCCTTCAGACAAATTAGCAATGTAGTCAGACATTACGTCTTTGTAAGATTCTGGATCTAGTGGATACTTTAGTGCAACTTCCTTAGCTTTAATTTGTAGCTCATTATTAATAGAGTTTTCGTATCTTTGGTCAAGAACCCTCTGATAAGCCTGTGATGCAATAGTGCCAAATCCAGATGGAGGAGAAGCCAAGGGCTTAAACGATGTAGTCTCTCCAGTTTCTGGGTTTGTAGTTTTAAAGTCGTTTGAGTCTAAAGCCTTTGCAAAGTCCGTACCTGTTTTCTGGGCTACCTCAGATGCTTCTTGAAATGCTATTCTTTGTATTCCAGATGCAGCTTGACTAATTGCGTTCCCAACTTGTTGAGCGCCTACGTTAGATCTAACAACACCAACTGGTTTATTAAAAACTGTAGTTCTCTGTCTAACAATCGCCATTATTCATTCCCTGCTTTAGAAGAGGGCGCTTTGACTCTTCTATAATTCATTGCGCCTTGACCAATAGTGCCAGCAGCACTGATTGTAGAAGCAAGTAATGTGTTTCTACCCCTACGTCTTTCAGTGCTTGCAGCTATGTCCGACTTTCTTGACTGCATAGAAGTCTGCATTTCAGCACGACCAAGATCTTCTCCAAACACTTCCTTCTGGTTTTTAAGGAAAGCTTGCACACTTCTATCGTCAATGTCTCTGCCCATTGCAGCAAACGCAGCTATGTTAGATGCAGTAGCCACATCATACTCAGCCCTTCTTGCTTCAGACTCTTGTAGAGCTTGAGCTTTGTTTAACTTTTTGTCTGTCTCAATGTTAAACGCATTAAGGTCTGCGGATTTCTTTTCGCCAATCCCGCCAAGTATCTGACCCCCTGCACTTACAGCAGTGCTGGCAAGCATTAACATTGTCATAGGTTCCATTAGACTATTAACTCCACTACTAGCCCGTTTACCTGCAATGGTAATGGTGCATCTTGTTCTATTGTAATTCTAGGACTTCTTGTAAAGCCTGTCATTTTAACTTCGGTCTTACCTGTTATGGGCTTTAGTATAGTAACGAAGGTAAAGTTTGGATTTAACTTGCTGCCTATAGAAACACTTTTAGTATTAACCTTTAATGACTGTGTGTTCTTTAAATCTAATACAACTCTTCCAATTCCTCTAACTTCCCCAGTTACAGGGCCATTGCCTAATGACGCATCAATCTCATTCGTTACTATTTTAGAGTGAAACTTTTTCCCAATGTAGGCGTGAGTTCTTGGATTAGTAGATGTCTGTCCATTAACAACGATGTTTTCAACGTGTTCTGATACGTCTACCTTACCATCGGAGCCAACAGTAAATGTCCCTATATAATCTTGGAAGCTCTCACCGTTGTCTGTCATTATGACGTCTACAACATTGCCAGCAACATAGGGGCCGCTAACACTTAGTTTGTTTTGGAAGTGAAACGTATACATATAATTGTCTAAGCCAACGTCTCCAGTAAACTCGCACAAGAATAATTTGTTATTAGAGTCATAAACATTAGCAAACATCCTATCGCCTATAGAGGCTAACGAATTAAACGTGCCTCCCTCTATAGTAATCTTAGTCCAAGAAGCCCTTCGTTCCGTTCTGTTGGACGAGAACAGGACTAAAGTACCATCAGTGTTTGTAAATGCTGCATACGAGTCAGGCTGATTAAAGCCGCTGTGAGCAACAGTTGCGTATTTTGGGGAGTTTATTAGGTGAGAGGCTATAGAGGACACAGGAGAGGCGCTGTAGGCTTGCTCTGAATCTGTGAAGATATACTCTCTTACAATCCTACCATTAGACTGAACAAATACAGTAGCGCCATCTATCTCAACGGGTTGTGCAAACGATGATCCGTATGGAGTCTGCTTTTTAATCTGTAAGTTTGTTGGCGTTATGGCCTTGTTCTCGAAGGTAGGAACATAGAACTCACTGCTGTTAGTAAATACTTGTAGGTCACGATTAGATACCAAATGCCTAATGGAGTTTACTGTGCCTGTTGCAGCGGTTGCAACTATAGCCTCATTATCTAACGCCTCTCCTACATCAAAGTTAAAGAAGCTACCAATCTTACTAAAGAATAAAGTATCGGGCTGATCTAAGGTTCCACCAAATACTAAGCGATTCTGATGCACAACAACGGCAGCAGGGAATCCCCGCTTTGCCGAAAAGGACTGTTCATCAAAGTCTAGTGTAGGCGCATGGGTTGCAATCTTTACAAACCCACCGCCATCAATGGATGATGTAGCATCAGCAGCGGCAGTAAATGAGTATGTGTTATCATCAATAATATCAGCAATAACTCTTGAGCCATTTAAGTTACCAACAACAATCCCACCAACAGCAGAAGCCTCGGATACAGTTATGGCTTCACCACCAGAAAAACCATGGCTTGGCTGGCTGACTTCTACAACAGCACTACCAGTATTTGTTCTAAACGGGTTAAGGACTTCTAACCTTGTAGTAAGAGTTTCAAGAATAGTTCCCTTTGCTTGCTCTGAACTACTAACTGCTGTTATTAATATTTCGTTTCCACCATATCTAATAATTGAACCTATATGAGCAGAGCTTGCGTATAACCCTGTTGGGGTAGTGTTACCTCTTGAACCAGTAATATCAAAATATGAAACAGATTGTTTATCAGTAACACCTATCTTAACGCTTACGTTTGCGTTGTGTGTGTTCATGTTAATTTGTGTAATTGTTTTAAAGAAGGTTGGGAAAATAACTGTTGTATTGTTAGGCCCAGCAATGGTTGCGTTAGTTATACTAATCCCATCTTGGTTTGTTCCAGTAATAGTAAAATTTAAACCCGAAGCATTTTGTCCTGATGTGATTGTTATCTGCCTAGCTTCAGAAAAAGTAACAGTTCCACTAGACATAAGATCGCCGCTTAATGTTAATCCAACGCTATTTGATCCACCCTTTAATTCAGTAGCCGGTAGTGCTGCTAACTCTCTAATACCATCATCATCCGCTACAGCAGAAGTCATTGTTCTAAGCACTTTATTAGTGCCAGAGGTATCATCGGGGTCTAACTTTGTTCCTTGAGGATGAAACTTATTATAAGGCTGATACGTTTGCTTAATGTCTGATCTAGTATCAAAGGCAAATGTACTAATCTCAAATGTAGTTAAGCTAGTTCTTGTTAAAACCCTTGGAGCAAACAACGAGTGGCAGATATAAAGTACATCTCCAAACTGCGCTGTAGTGTATTCCTTTAAAAATTCTCTATTAAAAGGAACAGCAACGCCGTCTACGCCAGCAGTAATGTTTACGCTTATACTGTTTACAGTTCCGTTAGCAGCTAATCTGTAAACCTTTAACGCTTGGTGCTGTATAGATACTAAGTATTGTTCGTTATCATCATACACAAAAGGAACTAAACGTGACTGCTCGGGGTAGGTAGCATTATATGTTATGCCATGATTGATGTGATGCTTTAGGCCACTACGTTTAATTAGTGAACCCTCTGCCATAACGACCATGTTTTGAACTGTAGAAGCAGACGCAGAATAAATAGGTGTATCAACTCTCATCGAGAGAGAATCACTGACTTCACCATACTGAAAGCTGTTTATTGGAACTCTTACCTTCTGCATTAGCTACGCCTTTGAGATATAAACCTTGATGTATGTAACTTACGAGTTGTCTGCTGTTGAGAGTCTAAAGTCTTAGCCCTTCTCATTTGGATTTCTGCTCTTGCTTCCATAGCAGATGCAAGCTGTGCGTCCCTAGCTACAGAAACAGCAAAGATACCAGCAAGGGCAAGCTCAACAGCGAGGGTAAAGTAAGGAGGCCAATGTTCTTCGCCAACCCTAAATACATAATCAGCCATCACAACATCAGTTTCAACAGCGTTGCAGAAAGCTTTGTCTGTGTATGTATCGTATTTAATTATGGTGTCGTTTATTGTTAATGAGTTTAGCATTAACATATCTGATGGCAGTTGATAAGCAGCATCGTACCTAGAGGTTGCTACGTCCGTTAGCCTACTAAGCTGTACTTGAGTAGTAGCAAAGCGCCATCTTGTAGTTGTTAAAGACGATCTTGCAATGTCTTCGTAAATAGAATTTGCAACATCAGATTCAGTAGTCCCGTCAGTGAAGGACTGTATAGCCTCACCACCAATTAAGATTGATGAACGAGAGCATATTTTTATTGCTGTGTTAGCTACGTCTGGCATGAGTAAGTTGGGGGGCTGACTTCAACCCCCCACCCTATTTAATCGCCGTCAGTATTAGTAACGACAACGCCGTTAGTAATATCAACAACAGAGCCATTATTTGCGTTGACATAAGCATGAGTGATAACAGGCGTTCCACCTGTGGATGTCACTGTAATGATTACATCGTTTACATTCAGCATAGACGCAGATGAGTTAAAGTAACCCGCTGAGTTTGCTGTAGCAATGGTATCAGAAGATACATAATACCAAAGCCTTTGACCTGAAGCCCCACCAATAAGGTGAAGACCCGCTGCACTATAAGCCATATTAAGTCTCCTTCTTAGTTATTATCAAGGACTTCACAGATACCATCGGCATCAATACCGACAGCGCCCATGGACATCATTGATGTTGCAAGGTGTGAAGCCTTCTCAGCGACATAGTTCACTTCAGTTGAGATATCAGCATTAATGCCAAGCCCAACGGATGAAGTGTGATACGCAATGTTTTTACCAGCCGTTACAGCAGAAGTAGAGAACACTTTGAATCCCAAGAATTCCTTCATGGTCATGCCACCAGCGAATGGTAGGTTTTGCTCACCAACAAAGTCAGAAGAAGCAAACTGGCTTATACCGAACAAGTCAGCATAACCCTTTGGGTTCATCGCTAAATAACGCTGTCCGTCTTCTGGAACGTCATTAAGTCCCATAGTTTCAAACAGTGAAAGAAGATCAGCAATTTCAAGTGCCGAGCTAGTATCATGTATTGCTGTTCCACCAGCAGCGTCCATTGCTGCATAGATGAGTTCATCAGTCTTACGACCAAGGGCAGCGGCAGCAGATTGAGCAACAGCTTGACGTTCGTTGATGTTAGTCTTCAACTCGTCTAGCTTGTCAATGTACTCTGGTGCATAGAAGTCAGCCATAGTGGCTTCAACTGTTGTATGCGCCAACTCCATAGGAGTTACGTTACCATTGCGTGATTTAGTGTTTGCGACGCCTTTTCCAATTACTTGGAATCTAGCAACTGAACCAGTAACATTGCTTGTGCGAACAGTGTTCCGTAACTTGGAACCCATACGTTGATAAGCCATGTGTACTTCGGTTTCAAACTGCTTGATAAAGGCTGTGTCAATAGAATTAGCCATTTTTTCAGTCCTATTTTGAAGTTACAGTTACACGGGTATCCACTCTTTCACTTCAGCAAGGGTATCCTTTCGGGCCTTTCAGTGCGTAACGGGCCGCAGTAATTCATCATTAACATTATTTGCGTTTGGATTGCAACGTAGAAAATCAACATACTTAGTTGGGCCAACTGTGGAAACGCCCATAGCCTCAAAGCCTAACCAACTAGCCCAGTTCAACATGAACTCGTAATCAGAGAGTATCGTCATGCTCATATGGCTCTGCGTTCTATCAAAAAACTTAACTAACATTAAAGAACCACGCGCCATTGCGCTAAAGTTTCCCTTAACATTCTTTGAAAACATGGCAAACATTTGTGGAAAGTCTTGGTCATTGTCGTACCATAAGCCACCTACAGCTAGGAACGACTCGTCTTCTCTCCGAGCTATGTAACACTCAGAGAACTTCTGCATTTCTTGTATTGCTTGTTTAATGTCTAAGTGTCCAAGAAGCTTTAGCTCCCTACGACTTTCTTTACTTAGGTTCTCAACAACCTCGTCAACGTGGTGTTTGGTAAACGGAGTCAGGTAATACTGACCCCGTGTTATTATCTTAACTTCATTTGTATATTTGTTGGAAGCCGTCGGTAACTTGCTTAACATAGCTTGGGTCTCGATCTTTCCAATATCTTGGGTCATTCATCATCTCCCGAAGTTGCTGCTCTGAAGCCCCAGCTGTAGGATTAGTGTTACCAGCAAAGGAGCCATCCTTCGTTGATTCCATAATAGCCTCAAGTGCAATAATACCTTCATGGCTTTCGCACATTCTTTCTATAGCTGGCATTGATTCCTGTGGGAAAAACTTACTAGCAAACATAGACGCTGCTTGTATCCTGTCATTTGCATTGTCACCAAGCTTTGCTGACTCTGCTTCTATGTCTGGCTCGTTAGAACCTACTGCTTCGGCATACATCTCTATGCCTTTCTTAAACTCATCTTGGCTGTACCCATTCTCAAAAGAATGCTCAGACCACCACTTTAGTAGATCGCTATCAACAGCAAGCTCTTCGTCCACAGACTCAGGCAACTGGTAATCGCCTGAAGATTCAGGTCGCTCGCTAAAGCTTTCTAACTTAATCTCTTCAAGCAGTTTGCTGCGAATGTCTTCTTCTTTGCCGCCAAGTTTAGACTCAAGCTCTTTGTATGCTTTGGCTAGATCTTCGCCGCTGCTGTATTTTTCTGGCAGCCAATCAGGACGATCTGGCTGGCTATCTTCTGCAATAACGTAATCGCGCTGCTCTTCAACTAGCGCTGCTTCTGTTGTTTCTGCTGCTTGTGTATTCATTAAGCTGTCGCTCATGTCTTCTTACTCCTGTGTGAATGGGCAATGCGCTGCTCAATAAGGCCAACGATGTATCGCTGCCCCTCTATGTGACGTAGTTCTTCCGTAGTCACGTTAGGCCCATTTACCATTTCTATAGTAACTGAACGTAAGTAGCGCAAAACTTCCTTGCCCGTTGGTGATCCAAATATGTTAGATAGATTATGGCTAATCTGTTTATCTAAATCAGACTTCCTTTGTATTCCATCTATTCCAATGTTAACCCTGTGTTCCGTCAACCATCTGTCCCTGTTGTTGTTGCTGTTGTTGTTGCTGCTGTGCCATTTGTTGTGCCATTGCAGCTATCTGCTTACGCTGATCTTCATCTCGTATTAGACTTTCTGGAACACCAAACTTCTTAGCAAGGTGTACTGCCGTCTTCTCGCTATCAACTAATAGCTGAAGCATCTCTGGGCCAAACGTACCGCCAACCAATTCTAGAAAACGCGCTACACTTGAGATGTCCTGATTAGCTTGGGCTTGGGCTAGTGGAGATACGGAACGTACCTTTACTTCCCTGCCATTAACAGTTGGAACCTCAATGCGTCCCTGCTTTTTAAGAATGTAAATAACCCTCTGTAACACAGGCTGCACAAGTTCTGCTTGCAATCTGCCAAACGCAGAACCCATTCTTCTTGACAGGTCTGCCATTCTTTCAGCTACCTCAGTAGCAGAGGCAGGGGTCTTATCAGGGTTGCCAAGCATATCGTTGTACAGTGCGCGTTTAATATTCACCCGCATATCAGACAAGACAAGCTGCGCTACATCGAACCTACCAGCAGCTTGGATTGGCTGTAGTCCAGCAGACCCCATAGCTTTAGGAATGATAGATCCTGGAACTAAGTTAATAGTATCAGGGTTAATAACGCCATCATCTTCCATCTGGTATATGCCAGAGATAGACATCTGAGCGTTCTCAAGGATAAGTTCTATTGTAAGGTTGGTTGTTTTTATAGCTGATAGGGCGTTTAACAGTGGCCCACGACCATATACTTCACCAGCACACTTAGACCAGCGGAAGCAAACAAAGGGATTCGAGCCAATACCAGAGAGTTCCTTTGAATATATACATGATTTAGTAGTCATGCAGATAGCATAGTGAAGGTAAGCCTCTTGATTTTTTTTAGTATAGTCTCGGCAAACTATCTCAAGGACTGTTGTCTCACGCCCAGATCCCATAAACGAAAGGACTTCGCTGTTAAACTTGCCCTTGGGGTACATCAGTTCTAGGTGGTCAAACTTTACCTTCTTACGTTCTCTGTAAACGTGGTCAATCTTATCGTCAGGCCCAGTGTCCAAAACAACATGGGGAAGTGGTATAGCTGAGAATGATACTGGGTTAATAGCATCACCTTCTTCAACGCAAAGAATACCAGTACCAACTGCTAGATCCATAAAGGACTCATGCACTTCTTGGCTGAAGTTAGAGTTCTGAAGAACCTCAAATACATACTCGGTTACTTCGTCTAGCTCGTTATTGACGGCTTCACGCTGCTCAACTGGAACCTCGCTACCAGCCATAAGGTCGGCCCATCGCGCAAAGTTCGGAACAATGCCAGACTGCAAGCGACTAGCAAACTCTTGAACACCTACAACTGCTGTCTCGTCAAAAATTCTATCGTCCCTGCGCTGACCAGCTTCTTCGTGGTAGAAGGATTCGCGCTGCGGTAGGGCGTACTCATAACATTCCTCAAACAAAGAAACCCAATTCTCGCGGAACGCCTTTGATTTTATGTAGCTTGCGATATACTTCTTTGCAATTGGATCATCAGCCATTAGTCAAACCTACCTAAGAATCCTGAGCGCCCACCAGAGAACAAAGACCTTCTTGTGCCCTTGCCTTTTCTTTTCTCAAGGATGTCAGATATATCCTCGCGTTTTTGCTCTGCGCGATCTACTATTTCTTCTTGTTCGATGTCGTCAGCTTCTACACGTTGTTCCGCTGATGCCTGTTTTGCAGATGAGCTAGGGCCAAAACACATAGTATTCTCCTTTGTTTATCATTCGTAAGCACAAAAATAAGAAAACATCAATGTAAAACTACATCCTTGCCCAGAAGCTAGGCTTCTTTCTTGACTTGTTGCCCCTGTTAAACACATCAAAGTTACGCTTTGCTATCACAGGTACAGCTGGTTTCTGGGAGTTCATCAATGCTCTGCCCTCACCAGCGCCTAAAAACAAATACTGTGCCGCATCGTGAACGTGGCTAAACATATTCTTATCAGGCTTGTCTGCATATCTCTCACCAGAAACTTCCATGCGCTTGTACGCATACCCACCTTCAAATCCTTTAATAAGCTGTGGGCAACGCCTATCAATTAAAAGCACTGGCTTACCTTCAGACATCTTGGTTAGCTGGGAAGAGACAGCTTCAAGGCGAAGATCAACAGAGTTGGACGGCGCAGGGTACGCCTTCAAGCCAGCACCACGCAGAATGTGAAACGGAGTCGATTCATCAGTCTGCGCTCTAAAATCACCAGCTGGGTCACCATATATAATAACCTCACTGGCAGCAGCGAATCGAGTTGATAACTCATTACGCATAACTTCTGCAAACCTAACAATACCCATATCAATAGCTACGATCTCAGACTGCAAGAACCAACGCCCTCTTATCTTCTGACCGAATACGGCGGCTGGAGTAAGACCAAAGTCAACGCCAACGTATACTGGAGTGCCAGCAGCAACTGGTATCTCCTCATCAGCAATGTGGATCTCAGGCGCAAACATAGGATACACAGGCTTTCCGTCCTGAATGTGGCCCAATCTATTCATAACATACACATCAATCCAGCTTTTAGTCTTACCTTGAATAAGGTTCGGGTAGTAAGACTTCATCATGTTCTTAGTATTCTCTGCTTTGCCATTAGGCACGTAGTCTTTTATTTCCCCTTCGTCTCCTTTGTCTTCCACCATTCCAGAGGGCTGCGTAAAGAAGCGCCAGTTCGAAGGTTTAACCAACATCTTAGCTTGCTCACGCGGAATATGATCTGGCACTGGAACCTCTCCAGCCATAATCGGCCACCAATGATCTTCTTCAGGCGCGTTGGTATCGGCAATAACGCCAGTCCAAGAAGGGCCGCCATCACGCATTGAAGGAAAGCGACCAACACGCATCGTGCAGGCATCAATAATACTCTTAGGAAGCTCCCTAGCTTCGTTAATCCAGACCCCAGTAAGTTCCAACGATAGTAATTTTTTAACATCTTCTGGCCTATCAAGAGCTAAGAAAAGGACTTCAAGGTTAATGTCACCTTTTTTAATGTGGTGGGTATATGGCACTGACCAAGTAAACTTACCCCAATCGGATTCTGGAAACCAATCAAGCCAAGTCTTAATAGTAGTAGTTCTAAGCTGTGGATTGGTATTGCGGATGATAGCCCAACGGCTATGGCGTATTCCGTCAGGGCTTTTCTCTTGTTCGAGGGCGCGGCGAAATACTTCAACGCAACAGGCTACAGATTTACCAGAGCCTACTGGCCCTCTTATGCCACGAAAGAACGTGGTGTTTTTCATAAAGTCTTTTAGAACATCGCCGTCAGGCTTGTATTTAAACTCAGGCATTACTTCTTAGCTTTTTCGTTTTTCTTTGCAATCGTGTGGGCTTGAGAAAAACTTTTGCCAGCCTTCATTGCCGTTGTCATATTCTTCATATGCTTTGCGCTGTGATGCACCTTATGTTTTTTCAAGGCTGCAACTTGGCTTACTGTTAAGGCTGCCATCTATGATGTCTTTTTAAGAAGCGTCTTCTTCTTTTTCTTAGGGAAGCCAGCCTTCATGTTGGAATAGGATTTATCGCTGATTGTTGACTTAGCCTTAGATCGGCTAGTGCCAGATTTTTTGCGCGCGTTAATGTTATCGTACAGTCCCATTACCTTAATCCTTTATCCACACCAAATTTAATCATACGCTCTACTATCTCAGGGGAGATGCTATCAATAAGCTTATCGCACTCCGCATCTGTAACAAAGCTCTTGCCGTGCTTGGCCTCTACATAAGCGTACTCTGTCTTACGGACAATGTGGCGAAGAAGGGCCAGATCGGAGCTAGGCAATGTAGATATAAAACTCATGTTTGGTTCATCAGTAACGGAGTTAGCAGGGATCTTTTCTGCATACCTTTGCGCCTTACATCCCTAAGTGGAGAGGAAGCATTTTTGCTTGTCTCTGTGTTAGACTCAAATTTTAAGGATGGAAGAGGATCATATGTCTTCTTCATTCCTTCGTAGCGGCTTTCCGCACTAGATCCACCAAAACACATTATGACTTTTTATTCCTCTTTGCAAAGTTACGAGCAGCCTCAACGGAACCAAAGCCCCACTTCTTTAATGCTAATGCCTTACGGGTTGGCTCGCCATTCGGCTTCTTCATAGGTCCAGCCATTCCAGCAAACCTTGCAGCGAAAGAAACACGGCGAGGGTTTGTACCGCTACGCACTGCTGGTTTTAAATTAGCGCCCTCGGTTCTTTTAAAAAATCTACGTCCTTCTGGCGTCAAACCACCAGTAGGGCTTTTGTGTTCGCTACGCATCTTTAGGCTTCAGCTGCTCTCGAAGCATACTTTCGTTTAGGGACTTGAGGCGCTGCTTGTTAATAGCATTTGCGGAGAGAGAAACCCAAGCTTCGTTCTTCTCGGTTGTAGGATCATCCCCAATAAAAGAACCGTCCTCATCCCTAGCCCTTACCTTCTTGCCGCTAAGATACTTAGGGGCTTTGCTCTTCTCTTCAGCCATAACTCTTCTCCTATCTACCAACCATATCTTTTACTAATCGTACCTTGTGGCTGCCCATGTCTATTGTAGGATTGCCGGCGTTTCCGCCACCGCCACCACGACCAGCTTTAGCAGCACCCTTGCTCTTTCTACCAGTAGAGGCGTTTCTATTCTGACCGCTTTCTCCCGTAACCTTATTAGTAGTGCCGCCACGGTTGCTGTTCTTGTCACCCTTTATGCTCTGTAAGTAACCTCTTAAAAGAGTTTTGACCTGACGGATAACAGACTTCTTCTTTTTAATGTCGTCCGCGTTCGTAGAAGGTTGAGGCCCGTCGTCTCCAAAAGTCATGGTGCGTTTATTGCCTCTACCGCTTAACTTACTAATGTCTTTCTGCTCACTAACAATCACGCTCTTGAGAAAGCTAATAGCCCTTTTAGGATTGTCTGCGTATTTCTTAGAAGACAGGTCTTCCTTTATTGCGTCCATCGATTCCATGACATTCTCCTTTAACCAAACCCTATACTAGAAAAAATATAACTGGCAAACCTTTTTCCAGAATAATGTGAGCTGTAGACTATTACAGTAACATACTACCATAGTTTTTGCCCCTACCCCCCTCTATCATGTGACACACCAGAAACGATCTACCCTAGATCAATGCTCACTCGTATATCGCCAGCTACCTGTACCTGTGACCTATCTATCGGCTTGTACCCTGCGCGATCCAGTAGATCCTTGCTTGCTTCTAGCTGTACATACTCAGACTTCGCACCAACTGCTAACCTTCTGACAGTACCAGCGGCTAGTGTAGCACTCAATCCGAACTCCTCATTCATCCTCTGCATCATGTACTGCTGCACGTGTGCAAGCTTCAAGGCCTTGCTTGCAGTCACTCTTCCAGATTCGCCAGCAGCATACCCTGCCAGATCTGCGGCCTTACCTATCGTGCAACCATTTGCTACGAGGGTGTCTACTAACGCCGTCTGTTTTGTAGTTAGCTTTCTCTGCATTGGAACATTCATTTATTCATACCTTCCATATATCCTATTGCTTGCCCCCCTCACCCTCTCTCCCCCCAGATAGCACAATCTGATACTTGCTTGTCAATCCATGACGTTGCGTCACACTACTCAGAAAGGTATCATAGTACCTCTTCTGACCATTGACAGACTATAACAGACTACACACAGATTGCTCCCAACTTCACCTTTACAAGTGTATCTCACTCAGCACTAGGATTCCTTAATCAAGGTAACCACCATCCCGTCTTGTCTGCATATCACCCGCAGCCAACAGTTCGCAAGGCGGCCAAGAGGCCGTTCTTCCTTGCTAACTGCAAGCGCCCAGAGGGCATTGGCTGGAGTGCTATTGGCCTTCACCGAGAGGGCGGTTCCCTCGATTTGATAAGGAATCCTAGAGATGATTAAGATAAGCACACTTGCAAAGATGAAGTTGGAAGTAATCAACTATCATACTACAGACAGACCATCTATTGATGGCCCAGTAGTTAACGCTGCTTTCCTCACCAAGTTAGGAACAGATGCTTGCTACACATCTAACAACGGCTTGACGTTCAAGAAGAAGCAGCTTGCTGATTCACTTGCAGAATACGATCAAGCCTTTGAAGATAAGAACACATACGCTATTGAGCGCACTGAGAAGTGGATCAATACCCTTCAGCCAGAGCTTGCAGAACTTCAAGCTCGCCACGATGCAGACTGTGAAGTCTACGCAGCACTTACTGGCGGTGAAGTTTGGCAGCCTAAGAAGAAGCCAGCAACTACAATCACCAAGGCAGCTAACTTCACTGAACTCAGAAAGCAGGTGGCGTAAGTCACCTCAAAGAGAGAGCTTCGGCTCTCTCTTCTACTTGTTAGTTTAACAAGGAGCTTCGGCTTCTTCTTTAACTAAGGAGGTTAACATGGACTACGAAGACATCATCATACTCATCGGTTGGATTATGATTTGTTCAGCAGGTGTTGGGTTCGCAATACTCGGACACTAAGAAACTAAAACGAAATCAAAAAGGAAATCAAAATGGAACCAGAAATAGAATACGATTCTCAAATGCTAATAGCTATGGCAGATAGAATCTTTAATGATCTGTCATTCATGCTCATACCTTCTCAACGAAATGAAATGACTGTTGCTTTAACAGTTGCATACAAGCAGGGCAAAGCTGCTGGTTTACAAGAAGCAATCGAACTCATTCGTGGAGCATGACGCAACGTAACTATTAAAGTGACGTAGGGTAACTTAATCCATAACGCTACGTCACACCCATTGCATTCATACTTTAAATAAAGTTTTGTTAACCAAAACAGGAGGGAACTATGTCAATCAAAGAGCTAATCTTACATGGCGTTACTTCAATAGAAGCAAAACTGCCTAGTACTAATGATACTTTTAATAACAGACGCATACGATTCGAGATGGATGATGGTACTAGCTTTACTGTTATCGCATTTGCAGAGCATCGAGAAAACTTAAGATTAAATATGGATTATCCATCAGCATTTAAAGGAGAGAAATAATGCTAGACTTCCAATCAAATGATTACAACTTCCCTATCGAAACACAGCCCGTGTTTACACAAGACGGTGACGTTATACCAGATCATCAGTGCATCATACGCACAGACACAGGCAAATCTATGGGCTTACATGGCTCACGATACAAAGCTATACCGCATGACGATGTAGTTAACTCTATCTTAGATAGCGTCAAAGCATCTGACCTGTCTTCAGATTACGAACTTAATGTTGACGTAATGGAAGATGGTCGCAAGCTTAGAGGCGAGATCTTATTTAAAGATTTAGTACAAGAACCAGCAGTCGGTGACTACGTTCAGTTCAGAGTCAGCTTCTTTAATAGTTATGATGGTTCATGGTCATTCGCTCAACAAGCCAATGGTCTTAGACTGTGGTGCCTCAATGGCTGCACAAGCCCAGATGTAATAGCTAGGTCTAGGTTCAAGCACACAACATCCCTTAACGTAGACGGCAGCGCAGCCAAGATAATCACAGGCGCTCAAATGTTTATGACTAAAGCAGAGGAATGGCAGGGCTTCATGAAGGTACGCATTAACAGCGACCAAGTAGAGCAGTTCTTTCGCTCGACCTTATGCAAGGTAACAACCAAGCAGAAGCAAGTCACCAAGACAAATGAGAAACAACTAGAGAATCTTATCTCAGGTTGGCAAGAAGAAAGCGCAACGCTAGGCCACAACAAGTGGGCATTGTACAACTGCTTAACAGCATGGGCCACACACACAGAACATTTACGCTCACCTCAAGTAACAAGGTACAATCGTGAATCTCTGATTAGCTCAGCCATGAACCATAATCTATGGAACGCAATGAACTCGGAGGTAGTAATGTGAGAGCTTTAATTTATGGAAGTGTGTACAAATCAAGAAGCTCTTGGTGGTACACAACAACAAGAGATGGCAGTGACTTATGTCTCTCATCAAAATTCAAAACAAAATCGATGGCAAAGAAACACGCTCAATCAAAGTTAGAAGAAAACAGTATAGATTTCTTATACGTTTATGCATCTAACGATAAGCTAGAGGTAAGATTATGAATCATCCAATCATAGAAGAAGGCATCGCAATACCGCCAGATGGGAGAGCTAGGTCTGGTATAAACAGAGACACACTAGAAGCTATGGACATAGGAGATAGTGTTGAAGGTAACTATATTCTTATCCAAGGTCTTGCATCACAAGCTAAGACAATGGGTTTAAAAGTAACAACTAGAAAAGTGTCAAGTAATACACGCCGTATCTGGAGGATAGAATGATACAAACAACAGTCACAACAGACAACCTTGCTGGCATAATAGGTAAGTATATGCCTTGGCCCCAGCAACTAGAGGAGGTAGCGGATCAGCTTGAGAAACTTAATCCAAGGTTTAATCGCAAGCGTTTCGTTGCTCTTGGTACAGCTGCATGGGAAAAGAACTTCCCAAAACCAGAGGATCTTGATGATGAAATCCCGTATTAAACCTACAGAAATAACAACCAATGAATGGGATGAAAGCTTAATTAAAGTAAACTTAGATTCAGATGTATCTAAACAAAATAAAGAAATAATCTTATCTATAGCTAGAGAAATAGTAGATTCACACAATATAGATTCATACTTTGATATAGAATTATCTATTGTATTGTTAGATACAAACAAAGAAAATGATATTGAGCTTACTGATTACAGAGAAGTCCATGGAACATAAAGTTGAATGTAAGAAATGTGACGGCAATGGATACATAAGCTGGGAAGTAATAATGCCTCAAGGTTTCACTAGGGACATAGGATATCCAGACAGTGAGACTGCTGAGTGTAGAGATTGTGCTGGATACGGATGGATACCATCTCACCTAGTTGTTGACACTGAGGATTAGATTGCTGCATTAGTGCAGCATGAAATCATATTTACAACAGCTTCAAAAGCAAGCCAAAGAATATAACATACCTTTGATTAAAGCTTTTGGTAGAGCGTATCTTCCGTCTTCTACTTACTATAGAACAGTGCAGGGTAAGACAGATATGAGATATGAAACAGCCATAAAGGTACATCATGTCCTTGAAGAATTACACTTACTTCAGAAAACCCGTGACGATCCCACAAGATTACGAGGTCATGGTACAGATGCTAATAGACGCAAGGTTTACCCAAGGTCTAAGTCAAGAATCATTGGCACATAAGATAGGCTGCACTGTATCCATCGTACACAAATGGGAGACTCACAAAAGAATACCATCAGGATTTCTATTGTTCTGCTGGTTGGAGGCATTAGGATATGAACTCACGGTCACGGCTAGGTAGAGTTGCTACTTGTATAGCTTGTAAAGAAAAGACACATTACTATGTGGCTGTACTTAAAAATTACGGAGGTTCAACAGCACCTCACTGGTTTGTCTGCTTCAACTGTTACCAACAAGACAAGTGGCAACAAGCAGTGGACGACAAGGCATACAAGAAAAGTATTCAGCCTAGAAAACCACGCACATACAAAAGAAAACCAACAATCAAACCAACTAAAAACGTGTGGGATAAAACCCTGCCAACAAAAAAGGAGCCAATCAAATGGTAGTCTATGGTATAGATCCGGGATTCACAGGTGCTGTCAGTATATACTATACACAGACAGGCAAGCTTGAGTGTTACGATATACCAACATTCAAAAGCCCCAAGGGTAAAACTTTAATTAATCTCCATGCACTGCTCGACATATTCAGCCATCCAGAAGATGAATCATCTCTTGCAGTAATCGAACGTGTCTCGGCTATGCCGGGGCAAGGTGTCAGTAGTACCTTCCGTTTTGGTCAAGGCTACGGACAAATAGAAATGGCTATTGCAGCTTGTAAGATGGCTGTTCAATACGTCAGCCCTGCCGTGTGGAAGAAGCACTTCGGATTAAACAGGGACAAAGGTGTTAGTCGTTCGCTAGTGACGCAACGTCTTCCACAATATGCCAACCTGTTTGCTAGAGTAAAAGATGATGGACGAGCAGAAGCCACACTGATTGCTCTCTATGCAACAGAAAAACTTATCTAAGGAGAGAACCATGAGTACCCAAATGAAACAAATCAAAGCTCATCTTGAAATGGGCTACCGCATTACAGCATTAGATGCCCTTAACAAATTCAAATGCTTTCGACTTGCATCAAGGATCAATGATCTAAAGCAAGAAGGATATAATGTAGATAAAGTTATGGTCGAAACGGAATCAGGTTCGCGGATTGCACAGTATTACAACCCATCATTAGTGCGAGGTTAATATGTACAAAGCTAAGAAAGCTGGCGATGCAGCAAGTAGCATTGTCTGGGATGCTCATGTCGCTAAGGCAGCAAGCTCCCCTATCCATGCGTTAGAGTACAAGAAATCTAACTACGTTTTAGTCAGCGATAAAGTAATCGCAGATAAGATTCGTAGAGGCGATGGCGTCAGCGAGAATTATCTAAAAGGTCTGAGCAAAGAGAGGCTCATGCAATTTCAAGATCTCACAGAGGAGGACTTCCAAAAGTACAAGTGACGTTACGTCAGATTGTATTGATGCAGCTGCACATATGCAGTAGCTATCTAATTATAATAAAAGGAGAAAGTCATGGAGCGTAAAGGTTTCATAGGTGGTTCTGACTGTGTAAAAATAATGCAGGGGAACTGGTTAGAGTTATGGCAAATCAAGTGTGGCCTCATTGAGCCAGAAGATTTGTCTCGCAATATTGCAGTGCAGATGGGTACGCTTACAGAGGACTTTAATTTAAAATGGTTTGCTGATGAGTACAAAACAGAGCTTACAGGTTACCAAAATTCTTACGATCAGTTGATCGGTACAGTCCCAGCCAAGGGTACAATAGATGCTAAGTGTGAGTCAGCCGATGCTAAACTACAAATAGTAGAGGCCAAGCATACTAACGCTTACAACACTTTAGATAAAGCTATTGATTATTATATGCCGCAGTTGCAGCTATACATATACTTAGCTGATGCAGATGGTTCTTATCTCTCAGTAATATTTGGCAACAACAAGTGGGAGTCAGCCTATGTCTCGCGGAACGATGAGTATTTCAATTCTATGTGGGCAGTGGTGTCAGACTTCTGGGGTTACGTGCTTCGCAAACAAGAGCCAGTTGGTAATGACCAACCAGTACAACTTGGGACTGACAAGATTGAGGTGGACAACATGGTCAAGCGCGACGCCACCACCGATAACTTCTTTGTGGACACAGCCTACACTTACAGCACCCTTGAAGCAGACGCCAAGGCATTTGAGTCAGCCAAGAAAGACCTCAAGAACATGGTCGGATCAAATGAGAGAGAAGTTTACTGTGATAACCTCACAGTCAAACGAGATAAACGCGGATCACTCCGCATAACAAGGAGAGTATAATGGAGAAGGAGAAACAAGTGAGTAAATCAGCAATAGAATGTTTACTTTCAGCGCAAAGGGTTATGAATCCTGTCAAGAAAGACAGTCGTAATCCACACTTTAAGAACACATACGCTTCACTAGAAGCAGTGATCGACGCTACGTCTGATACTTTGCAAGCCAATGGGTTTGTAATTATGCAGCCATGCGGAAGAGATGAACTTGGTGCATATGTAGAAACAGTATTACTGCATACCTCTGGCCCAAGCTTTTCAAGCAAAGTTTATCTAGTGTTAGACAAACAAAATATGCAAGGATTAGGCTCGGCAATTACATACGCTAGACGCTATGGTTTGCTTGGTATGTGCAATCTTGCAACAGAAGATGATGATGGCAACGAAGCAAGTAAGCCATCCACACAAGTAGCTGGTGACAAGCTACCACTAAAACAATTATCAGCAGCAACATTCTAAAGGAGCCAGAAGCATGGCAGACCAAGTATATGACGACACAAATAGAGGCGCAGCGTTTACGCCCTTTCCTACACAGACACTTATCTTGCAAGGTAAGATGAACATCGAAGGTCAAGATAAAAAAATATGTCTGATTAAAGATGAGACTAAAGATGGCAAGAGTATCATTGAGATATATGAAAAGATTGCTGTCCTCTTTGAGAACGACAAGGACGGTAACGAGAAACGTCCTGACTTTAGTGGCCCAATGCAGAACAACGACCGACTCAAGGTGTCAGGCTGGCGTAGAGAGAAAGATGATAAGCCTTATATATCTTTATCAGTTGGTGATAAGCAGCAAGGCGCTGCCCCTCAAGCAGCAAGCGCCTTGCCAGATGACACTATTCCGTTCTAGACTAGAAGGGTTCTCCTTCAAGGCCTCTCTCCTTGGAAGAACCTCCTGACTCAACTGGGCTGCCTTCGGGCAGTCCTTTTTTTTAAACAGAAGAGGCTCAAATGTACGACAAAGAAATAATAAAATGTATCAACGCAGCTAAGATGGGTCTTACTTTAAGAGAAGCATCCACCTTACTTGAAATAGACTACCCATTAGTGCAAGAATTAAGCAGCAAATATAACATAGAATTTCCATGCCCAAGGAGGAAGGCAAATGAAAAAAGAAGA
>Ga0208814_1000310_pt1 | contig 32696 bp, 56 predicted proteins | sample MalvirAntarct_55_FD_184253 | JGI IMG/M metagenome (GOLD analysis project Ga0208814, IMG submission 184253) | Marine viral communities from the Global Malaspina Expedition - Malaspina viral metaG Antarct_55 (SPAdes) (version 2) | ecosystem: Environmental > Aquatic > Marine > Oceanic | place...
ATCTACTAATTGACCATCAATAAATAATTTTAAAGTTGTTGCGGAATATTTAATTGCAACCTTATGCTTATCACCATATGTAACATTTGCGGATGCTAATTTTGTGCTACCAGAACTATAATTTTGTGCTATACTTAAAGAAAATTCCGTTGAACTAGAAACTACTGTGTTCATTGTTATTCTGTTTGCACTACTTCCATCACTAATAGACCAAGCACCAGCAACACCGCTTGTATTTGCAAAATCTATTTCACAATACAAAGTTCCTTCCGCTTGTCCTATAACACCATCTGGAGGTGTTTGACTACAAGCATCAGCTATTCTAGTAACAGCAGTTCCTTCTGTTGGTATGTAAGATGTTGCGTAAGAGCCTTCTTCTAATTGCGCTCCGAATATGTAGACGCTTTCAGCTCCTGTTGAAATTATATTGCTTCCCGATGAATCAGTAATTGATGTTTCTAAAGATGTTATTCCTGTGGCTGCTGAAATTGTAGATACAGCAACTTCATAAAATCCATTGCTTAAACTTGTTATTTTTGCAGTTGCAGGGGATGTTGTTGTTGTAATAATCGTTCCATTTATTAAATCAACAACAGCAGTTCTTTTATCTAAAACTAATCCCATTGAGCCTGTTGAACCAAAACCAACTCTAATATACTGTTGATTGTCATATTTTAAATATACTTTACCTGTATATGAAACTCCATTTGTAATTGAAACTCCTGTACTATAAATAGAATGTGCAGCAGCAGAGCTATTCGCATCAGCTACCAACTTAAAAGCATCTAAACCACCAGTAGGAGAAATAAATCCGCTTGTTACACTTGAACTAGACTTTGTCCAATAAGCATTATCAAACGCTTCAGATTGTGTTATTAAATTAGTCCTCTGTGGCTCTAACAGTAAACTAGGACAACCACTTACTACACCATCAATTAAAGGATAGTCTAGTCTAGGTATTCCAGAATCTACATTTTCTATGAAACCATCTTTATTTATTCTTGTTGCTTTACTTGCTCTTGTAGTAGTAAAGTCTCCATCCCCATTAGAAGGAAGGATGCTATATATTTTACCGTCGCTATATCCCGAAGGTATTAATGCTAGTTTTGGTTTCGCCATCTTTATTTATATCTTTATTAAATTTATTGTAATACCTACTTAAATTAACTAAATTCTTCTTTTTTACCTTATACTTCTTCTTCATCTTATAATACAAAACTTGAGAAACTATTAGCATCCTTGTCTGGATACATATCTCCGTTACTATTATTGTTGTATTCTGGAAACAACTGAGTATTGTAACAAATGTAGTCTAAGTATCTTTTAGTATAAAACTCAGCTCTATCTGTAATCTTACTTTGCATTCTATCTACATCTCTAAAATCTACTGAATCAGACTCTTGACCTCTGTGCTTGTTTACACCTCCGTTATCTATTTTAAACATAGCAAAAGGCAAGTACTCTAACTGAGTGAACCAGATTAGCATAGGCTTAATATAATCGTCTCTAAGGTCTTTATAATCACTATTAGCAGCCAAGTCTATATCTCCAGTTAATATTAAATCCTGTAACTTGTCATACAAACTACCTCCTAAGTAATTTTGTATATGCATATCTTGTGCTACCTCAATTTGATGAATTAGCTTATCTGCATCTGTATTGCCATCTATTATAGACTTAGCTTTTAAGTCCGCTATACTTATGAATAACGCTTTCATAATCCTAATATGTTTTTAATTTTACTTAATGTGCTTTTGTAAGCTCCGTTGTCTGCTCTATCAATCATTCTTTGTTCCATCTCACTTGGATTGTTAGGTTCTTTTAAACCTTTCTCATAAGCTGAATTAGGGTCTGTTTGTTTATTACCTTTAAGTTTATAAACTCTTAACTCCCAATAATGATGACAGTTTTTTCCGCCTTTAAACTTTAAAAGACTGTAGTTCTTCTTGTTATGACCTAACTCTTTATTAACCCCTCTAAGAGACATCATATTAATATCTTCTTTTCTAAACACTACCTTTCTTCCTGTAAATGATTCCATTTTAGTACAGAAATGCCTGCTATCTGGCGACTTACGTTCTGGCATATATGCATATCTAATTTTATAGATATCATTATCTTCTTTAGATGATTTATTACTAGACTTGATTGTAGCCATTCTAACGTCACTTATATCCCCTGAATGAACTTCACTATGGATTACTTCCCAATCATCGCTTAGAACCTCTCCTAGACCTTCTAATTGACTGAACAACTCTTCACCTTCATCATCAGAAAAGTCTTCCTTAACTTGGCTAGATAATTTCTCTCCAGTTTCCTCTTCTTTTCTAATCTTAGTAGATATATTATCTAGTTCTGTAAATTCAATAGGTTGTAATGTTACAAAATATAAGTCTTGAATAATACCATTAAATGATAGTATATCTTCTAAACAATATTTAACCTCATCTTGAAATGGTCTTATAATAACATTATCCATAAGAACAGAGGCAGTTCTTAATTCTTCTGCGTTATTACCAAATCCTGTATTATCTTTAATACCTAATAAGATAGGAGATACAATACCGTGACCTAACATAATCTTTTCTCTAGCTTCATCAGATAAGAACTGATATTGTGCGTGAGCATCTGGTAAATGTATAGCTTCTATATCTGCTTGAGTTTCTTTAGACTCGTTGAAAGCAATAATAGTTTTACCACCATTAGAACTACCAGAGAATTTATCATTAATCTTTCTTTCAATAGCACCTTGAGTTTCCTCATTAGGAATACCATTATTAAAGTTGATAAATAAAGAAGGAGCTAATCCGTTTTGTATGTTAGATATATGGTAATTAGATACTTCACATTCCAAATCAGCATATTGTAAACACGCTTGATAATCTGGAGTAGAATAGTAATAAAAACCACTTCTATAAGGTTTGATTACATATAGTTCTTCTCTTTGTGATTTACTTCCTTGTTTAAATGTAGGTATTTTTTTAGGTTTATCACTAGGCTTAGCATCACTCCATTTTGGATGATAATAATATGCTTGGACAATACCTTTAGCATTAGCTTTTTCAGCTCTTAAAGTCTCCATAGGAAAGTGAGATACTTTTAATATCTTAGACTTATCTCTATTAAACGTAAGTTTGATTGCACCTTGACCTAATTTCTTTCTATCTATTATCACCTTCTTGATTTCTCTAGGTCTTAATAGTTTCTTCATTCTCACATAATGTTCTGGTAGTAATTCAGAATTAGTAGATTCAATACCTCTACCGAATATCATATCAGCAATACCATTATTACATCTAGCGTTAGTTGGACTAGAAGTATCTAAGTCTATAAGTCTACCAAAGTAATTATTGTCAGAACCCCAAGAAATCCAATCTCTATTATGTACCTCTTTTACCTCTGGTGCTTCGTAAGATGATAAGTTAAGTATCCTTACGTTATGTTGTTGCTTCTTATCTTCCATTATATAATGTATGTATTATCGTTTACTTCTGCTGTACTTTGGGTGTATCCACTTTGAGATACTTGATGTTTTATAGTGTAGTCAGTTTGTGTTGTAGAATAAATCTTATCCCTGTAAACTAAACTACCATCTTCTGTTATTTCCATATAATAAGTAGAACCTTCTTCTAATATTGAACTAGCAAAAGAATAGTCAACAAAGTTTCCGTTTATAATTGTTCTAACGTCTGTAATTGTTTCATCAATACCATCTCCATCTCTTCTTAAATATATAGATGTATTATTAAACTCGTCTGCTCCATCAATTAAGCATTGCTCACCTTCTAAAGTAGCTCCTGTTCCAATCCTTGATATAAAGCCATCAGTATCAGCGTAATCGCTCTGCCTAGGCATTACTGATATGGTTTGTTCTATTGTTGCTGGTAGTAATATTATCATAATAAGATAACTATTTTTAATTATTCTGTTTGTAAATAAGAAAAGCCCCACAAATAGTGAGGCTTTTAATTAATCTTTACTTTAATGTATTAAACACCAGCGGTAATAGTTACTCCAGCAGCAACAATTGCAGCAGTAGCATCAGCAGCAGATGCAAGAAAGTTAGCTGGAACTCTTTCCATTCCAGAGAATGTTAAAGTATACCCAGACATATCACCCATTGAAGCTCCAGATACGATAGTACCACCAGATACATCTAATCCGTGTTCTAAACCAGCAACAAATACATTTCCATTATTATCTTCAACTAAAACTGAAGGACTTCCGTAAGCTATTAATTTAACCGTTTTATGGTCTTCTTTGGTTAACTTCGTTAATTGTAGCTCTAAAACTTGCTCAAAAGTAGTAGTTCCATTCTCTCTTGAAGAGGTAATGTTTTCCGTGTAGGTAGAACTTCCTTTTATGTCAAATTTAAAAGCTGGTATGCTAGAACCTATACTCGTAATAACGTCCGTATCAGAACCGTCATACGTTACAGTCAAGTCTTGCTTGTTGATAAGGTAAACAGCGTTTAACCCTCCAGCGGAATCTTTACAAGGCTCTTTACGGCCTCTTGAAATATCACAACTCATTATATTTATATTTTTTTAAGTTAATAAAAAAGGGTAAGTAGATTGACCGCCTACCCTTTTTAGTTTTATTAATATGCTAATCTTAGTTAGCAGAGTTAACGATTCCGTAAGTTACGATATCTTCAACAACACCATACTGAACTCCAGCAGTAAATCTCATTACAACACGAATATTTTGACTTCCGTCTAATTCGCTCATATCTAGCAATTTAACTTCATTTGAATCTGACATCAAACCAGTTCCGAAATGTAAGTTATCTTTAGTAGTGGCAATCATTTTATTAGAAGCAAGTCCGTTAGCCATAAAGATTTTTACACCATCAATAGAAGTGATGTTGATATCTTGGTTATGAGACATATCTTGGAAATGTGCAGCACCTAAAGCTCTTTTGTAAGCTCTGAAAACGTTTTGAGCAACATAAATAAATAAGTCATCTCTTCCGTATAAAGAAGCTGGAATAGCATCTACAACTTTCCCCAATTCAGCAACAACATTTGCAGCAGTTACAGCGATACCAGTTACTTCTTGAGCTGCTGGTAAAGCAGCATCAGTTAATAATAAGGTAGAAAAACCATCAAATTCACCAGCAGTAGCATTTACACCACTCCAGATATTTTGTTCTTGCTTAGTTGCAACCTTTGCAGCAACGTGTCCAATTAGATAATCTTGAAAAGAAGAAGGTAGGTTGTCGAATGCCGAGTAGCCCATAGAAATCGCATCCCAATCCGAACGGAAATCTTTCTTACATAATTCTAAGTTTACTTGAAATTCTTCTGGTTGAAGGATTCTTTCAGTAAGTGTTAATGTAGAAGTATCAGCGAAATCACAAGTACCATCTTTTACGATACCGTCTAATTCCAATCTTTTTACAACTTCTTTAAACTTTACATTTGGTCTAATAGTTAATCCACCATTAGCGATTGTGTTACCAGCTAAAAGAGCTGCTGAAATGTATTTTCCAGCACTTTCTCCAGCATAGGTAGTAGTAATACTTGTTGTTGTTGCCATAATTAAGCGTTTTTAAATTTAATTTAGTTATTAATCATTGACCATACTCTCTCAGCAGCAGTCAATCCTTTATTGTTATACCCTTGTACTTTTTTTTCAGTTACACTCTCTGGAGAATGAACTACTTCTTCAACTACTTCTTCTTCAGTAAGCTCTACAACTTCCTTTACTTCAGCAGATAATTTTTCTGGAACATCAGACTCATTGTAATCAGACTTATCTTCCATCATTGCTTTCATCATAGATAAAAGTTCTTGTTTAACTTGAGATAGCTCTTCTACTGTAGCGAAGTTCATTTGAGCCACTTCTGCAACAGGAGCAACATCTTTATCTTCAGCTAATACTACCTCTTCAATTACTTCTTCAGTAGATAATACCACTTCTTCAATAACTTCTTCGATAACCTCAACGTCATTAGCAACCTCTTTTTTAGAGAGACCTACCAATTCCTTGATGCTTGTAAGAATTTCTTTATTATTCATAATTTGCTTGTTTTTAATATATTAAGATAACTATTTTTCTTTTAACTGTTTGATTTTTACTACCTTTTAGTAACGTTCCGCATAGAATCTAACTCCAATGTTGAGTTTTCATTTCCTCTTTTATTACTTGCTTTTCAGCTATAGACCCTCTCTTTCTACTACAAAAGAAGATGATTCTCCTAATATTTCTGTTATGCTATCGTCACCCTTTATATACCAAAACGGAATTTCATTCAAATGTGCATAATCATAGTTCGCCCAATAATGTGTTTTATTACCTTCTCTTAATAATCCATAAAATATTGCACACTCATTTCTAGCTATCTTAGCCTCTTGCTCTGTATCATATTTATAACCTATAACCTCTTCCTCTATCATCTTTAATATATTGAATAATAATTGTTTATGTCATCACTTATTGCCGTTTCCCCTATAGCTTGATTACTATTAAAAACAATAAGCTCTTTAAGGTTAACCTCCACAAAAGAATTATTGTTAACTGCCGCTCCTATTCTGGCTCTAGCTGGGGTAAAAGCTGCTGTACTCGTATTAATGCTAGTTCCTTTTTGAACACCATTTTTTAGAATGATATTTGATGACGAATTGGCTTTATAAACATTTAGCTCTTCTTTATTGCTGCTATTGTTAGCCATAGTAATTCTGTTTTCAGCGTTAAGTCCGAATTCTCTTGCTGAAACAAGAACTCCATCTTCCCGATAATCTACGCTAGTCAACCTCCCCATAGATAGAATCCTATCATTATTAGGATTTTTCCACGTACTAACATAAAAACAATAAAATCCGTCTGATTTATCTATTGCAAAAGGTGTAAATACAAACCATTGAGCTCCTTCAAATAGTATTGCTGGTTCTCCCTTATCCAAAACTAAAGCTCCAGAATCAACTATTTTAGGCTGTAATAGAGCTGTTGACTGCGTTGCATTGTTGTTATTCCCACTCTGGTCGTACAGAGTGTTGATGAATCCGCTTCCAACACCCGTAAATGCAATTAACGTTCCGTCGGTAATTTCATTTGACGTGAAATCTTGTTCAGTATTGTCTGAGCCTCTCCTTACCCTTATAACATTCGTGGTTGCTGAACTTAATTCTCTTAATGAATAAGCTATTGATGCATTACTGTATGTGTCAAGTAGTAGAGATGTTTCTGTCACGTCTGTTATCTGAAAGGTAACATTTTTAATATCACTAATACGACCATCCAAATCTGTAGCAGTTACTTCAAAAGAATAACTAGATTTAGTTTCGTAATCTGGGTCTGCATTTAACGTAAGAAGACTCCCTGTCAGCGTTAGTAAATCAGCATCTGCTCCGCTTAATTGGTAACTAGCAATCCCGACACTTCCTGTCGCAATAATTGTATATATCAATTGATTTACTCCAGAATTTTCTACTAAAGTTGCTCCAAAAGAACTTGAGGTAATTGCTGGTTTTTCGTTGCTTACCTGTAATACAGTACCCTCTTCGGATGCTGGTTTAACGGTTGCAGTATAAGACAATGTGTTTTCCGTATCTATATTTGTAATAGTAGCAACGTGGTCGTTTAAATGTATCGAACCTATTCCTTGCCTCCAATATTCCGAGCAATTACATCTCTTGCATTCATTAATGGTATATGTATTCTTTGACTTACAGTATTTCGCTCTCATCTCCTAAGTATTGTTTGATTTCTTCTAATAATGTTTTAGCTTCTTCTTCAGTCATATCCTCGATAAAACTCATAGATTCCTCTTTCTTATCACTAAAGATACCTTCAATACTTAATCCTAAATACTTACCATTCTTCACATCTTGCCATACCTCCTCATTATCAATCTTCATAACTACTGCCCAATCTCCATCTTTAGCATTTAAGTTATATAAAGCAGTTTTATCTTGTCTAGGGTCTTCTACTATCCAAGATTCAATTACTGAAACGCCAGACGTAAGTTCTTGATGTTCTAATGTTGTATTATTGTTTTTAAGACGTTTTAAGTATAGCTCAGACGCTTTTCTTACGGTTTCCTTAGAGAATGTTATATTATACTCATAGTCTCCTTTACGACGATATATGAGCTTATCTGGAACTAATGCTAGTCCTACTATTATTCTTTTCTCTTTATCTACTGTTTTAAACTCAACCTTATGTTGGTCTTTACTTAACGCTACGAAATTCTCTTCTATGGCAGGAAATTCTACTAAACTTATTGCGTTGATACCTTCCTCACCCAATTGTTCGTCTATAATTAATTCAATCGTATCCATAATGTTTTATTTAATAAGTTAACTATTTTTATTCTAATTGTTTCGTTTTAACCAAAGCTAGAGCTACTTAATATCTCTTGGTCTAACTGCTGTTGGTTAGTTATATCTCTACCTACAACGTATGCCTGTAAAGGTTGGTCAAATCTACCTTGCAATGTCTGAGCTAATTGGTTTTGTTGGTTAGTTCCAGCTAAGTTAAAGTCAAAACTCCTGTCATTACCACCGCCAGAACCACCACCAGAACCTAAAGAACCAGCTGTTGATGTAGCTCCAGCACTAGACTGAAACTTTTGCCTAGACAATATAGCTACGTTCGCTAAACCAGAGGCTAATGTTGCAGCCATAGATATACCTTTAGTTACAGGGTCAAGAAGTAACGGATTAGCTTGAACTTGCGCAACAGCTAAGTAAGTAGATATTAACGCTTGAGCTACATTAATAGCTTTCTGTGTTTTAAATCTCTTCTTTTCTATAGCCTCTTGCTTAATTCTTAATGCCTCATCGTTTCTAGCTATTTTTAATTGAATACTTTTTCTCTCTCCAACGGATATGTTTTCGTTATTCAATCTTTCTCTAAGCTCATTATTTAAAGCGTTAGTCTTGTTCTGCTCTTTAGTTATCTCTCTTTGATACTCAGCATCTATAAAACTACCAATAGCTTGACTAGCCTCCATTAATGCCTCTAGTTTAACTCTAAGCAGCATAGCTTCTCTGTTTCTCAATTCCTCAGCATCTTTCTCTAAAGCCTCAGTATCTTTATTATCAGAACCGCTAAACAAAGCAGATAGCCTAGCCTCTTTTAGTTTATTAAATAAGCTAAATAGTGGTTTGTATTTTTCTGATATCTCTTCAATAGATACTTTTTCTTCAGTATCAGCTTGCACAAGGTTGTTAAACAATTTACCAGCAGCATCTTCTTTTAATTTCTCAGTATCTGCTTCTGATATCTTCCCTAATTTCTTCTTGTAGTCTAATTCTGTAATAAACTCTGTGTATTTTCTCTTTAACTCATCTATATGATTCTTAGTCTTAGTTCTAACAACTGATTCTTCTGTTGATTTTTTAAGATTAAGGATGGCTTTCTCAGCATTCATTTGGTTTATTAACCTATCCTTCTCGTAATTCTTTCTTATCGTAGCCTTATCCTCTTCAGTCTTAGCTTCTGATAACTTGTCATTAAGCTCTTTCTTTAGCCTAGCATCTTGTATCTTCTTCTCATACTGTATAATAGCATTGTCTGCATTTTTTATATCTATATTTAGTTCTTTAGGCGTTTTAAATGGAGATATTTTTTTAACAGTACTACCTTTGGTTTTTCTACCTTCAATCTCTTCTATTAACTTCTTTTGAGCAGTTATAGCTAATGTTTGTCTATCATATTCGTCAGCATCTTTAGAAACAAGTTCTCTTGTAACCTCTAGTAATTTAAGTTTTGTTTTAAGAGCTTTTAGTGTTCCAGCCTCAGCAGCGTTAAAACCAGCAATTTCATCGCTTAATTTTTGACGAGCCACTAAACTAGTTTCAATTTCTCTTCTTCTTTCTGTCTTATATTCTTCTTCTTTTCTTTTAGCTACCTTTACAGACTGCTCTAGTATTTTTCTACGCCTAACAGACAGTATTCCACTTAATTCTTCTTCATTCTGTAACCTCTTCTTTATTGTACGGTCTTCAAGTTTACTTATTTCAGCAAGTCTCTCGGTTGACTTTAGAATAACCTTCTCTAGCTCGGCTTTTTTAACGCTTAAGTCTATGTACTCGTTTATCTTATCATTAACGCCGCTTTGCTGAATCTGCAAGTTTTTAAAAGTATCAGCTAAATCTTTTATAGAATTCTTAAAGGTAGTTCCAGCAGTTGATGCTTTTTCCATACCTCCTTTAAAGAAATCTAAGGCAGATACTGCTACGGTAATAGCAAATACAATACCCAGAGGCCCCATCATCATCTGACCCATTTCTTTCAGAGCTTTTCCAAAACCTCCAGCTTTTACAGTTGCAGTACCCATCTGAGATACTAATTGTGTAATATTATTCGCCATACCTCTAATACCGTAAGGCGCATCAGAAACAACTCTAGAAAGCTCCATCACGGAAGACGTAGCTGAACCACTAGCATCTCCTAATCCTTTTACAGCTTTAGAAGCACTAGGTAATCCTTTAGACACATCTTTTTGCAGCTTCAAGAAGGCTTTATCAGCTTGTTCAAAACTTTTAGTAACACCGTCTACGTTTATCTTACCAGTCTTGGAATCAACCTCAATTTTATATATTATATTGTTTACACTTTCAGCCATTATTTCAATAGTTTTTTACGTTTGTTATTCATTTTTAGCTCTGCAAATGTTGTAGGTAATTCATATAGCCCTTTTGCTATTTGAATGTCCTTGTCTTGAATTAGCCAATCATCACCAGCTAGTAATTCTAATGCTTGTTTTATTATCATATCTTAAAATTTAATTCTTATTTCTGTTATAGGCGAATCTGCGTAGTTTCCAGCAGCGTCTAAAGCTCTAACAAACACCTCGTATTGTACTTCACTAACTACTGTCATATCATCAAATAAATCTGTTACCGTTGAGTACAGTACGTTATCACGATACAATTCGTATCCAGTCACCTCTATGTTATCAGTACTCGCGCCCCAAGTCAATGTAACTGTAGAGAACTCAGAATTTATAGAAGAAACAACAGGCGCACTAGGTGCAGTAGGTGATTCAGTATCTGAAGCTAACGTAACCACAGTTAAGGCACTTGAAATAGGAGATGCGTTATCTTGAGAATCTCTAGCTTCTATCGTTATATCATAACTAGTTCCAGCAGTTAATCCTGTTACTGTATAGCTAGTAGCAAACTCTTCGTTTAAATCCGTGCTATATCTAACTCCATCAACATATATTCTATATTTTTTAACCAACTCTTCTAACGGGTTTGCATCCCAATTAAATATTATAGATTCTCTATTTCTATATACTAACGCTAATCCTGTTGGTTGAGTAAGTGTTGCTCCAGTTGTATCATCCTCTTCATCTATAAAGAACTTTAGTATTAATTCTAAATCAGTTAATCCAGTAGTTAAATTAGTTCTTATTTTATTTATCAAGTACTCATCACCAGATATTAGTAAAGTATCATTCATTTTATAACTAAGTAAGAACTTTACGGATGCTTTCATTTTTAAAGCGAACAACCTAGTCCTTTTATCAAATACTGATTTTATATAGTTCTTGTAGTACTTTCTAAACAAGCCATTGCTAGCTAAGTTATTAGTAAACTCATCAAACTCACCATTAAAATTTATACTTTTAGTTGCTGCCGCTGTAACCCAGCTAGTAGTTCCTAGATTGTAGTATTCAGTTGCATTAGTATTTGCTGGTCTATTATACTGAGACACTTGATTAGCCTTACCGACAAATCCAAACTTAGTTTGACTTGTAGAGGCTACGCTTTGAACATTATTATAAAACAATAAAGGTTTAGTTAATACTGGAGACTCTTCATCGCTTACTAGCCATCCCCATCCTAACTCTATTCTATCTAAGGTACTTGATTGATTGAGCATTCTCTCGTAATAAACCTTTTCAAACGGTAGTTTAATCTTATAGTCCTTACCGTCAAAAGCTAAGTCGTAAGATGTACCATCAGCATTAGTATCGTAATCTAAATCTCCATATTCAGAGTTTGTTAATTCGTTCTTCTTTAATATACCGAAAGTTTTAGGGTCGCTAAATTTAAACTCTATATTCTTAAATAAAGGCATTCTTTTAATACTTAAATCGCTTTTATCAATACTGCTAGTTATATCTATAGATGTTCCTTCTCTGTAATACTCAGCTAAAGGCATAACAACTGTAGTTCCTACTGAATTTACATAAGCAGTAAGATTGAATGCACTAAACAGTCCTTTTAATAGGTCTACTATCTTCATTTTAGGCATATTCCTAGTAACCTCAATATTAGCTACCATATTCTGTACACCAGCTACTGCTGTACTGTATAAACTAGTACTTGTTACTGGTACACCTCCAAAGTTAGACATATCACAAACATATTCCGAAGTGTTTCCGTATAGCTTATATCTTCTTTTTTCTAAAGATAAATCTAATTCATACTGAGTAAGTTCACTACTTGTAGATGATACTTCTATCTTTATATCATCCCAAGTCGTAACCTCTTGAGTACATAGTATATACTGAACTGTCTGGTCTCCTACAAGACCTATAAACTGGTCAATAAGAGCAGCACCATTAAATACATTTACATCGTAAATAGGATTAGAACCTCCGCCAGACTTAACTGTAGCAGATACTATTATATCTAAAGCGTATTGATATACTCTATATTCAGTACTTCCAGCAGCGGAAACATTCGTTAATTCCCAATAGGTTGTTAACGGTCTTAACTCTTCAACAGATGAAGCATCTTCCACGAAATCAGAATTTGAGTCATCCGTTCCTAATCTGTAAGTTATTGAATTATCATTTATGTCAGAAGACGTAGGAGATAACACTCCTTTATTATTATGCATTAACATATAAACGTCATTAAACTCACTAGTTCCGAAGAAATCTCCAGAAAACTCTAAGCTAGTGTATTTTTCAGATATAGCATCAATAATGTTACTTACTTTTATAGCTGGCTTTAAGTCAGTATAAGATACTCCGTAAGCAGTTGTTGCTCCATCATTAAATAAGTTTCTAGAAAGACCTTGATTATAAGAAACTGGAGCAGAAACACCAGCACTATCATAATACCAATGAGAATCAGCAGATATAGCTGGATATATAATGTCTCTATTTACTGAAGATACCATATCTGTACCGTCAAGACCTAAACCTATGTTAAAGCCATTGTAAACAGTATCTATATCGTAAGCGTGATTGTATTTATTTAAACTAGATAAGTCTGATAACTGGTCACCACCAAGAACACTACCTAAAGTAGATAGAGAACCGAAAAATGTAACATTATACGAATGAGGTTTATTTGTCTTAACTATAGCCTCATTCAATCTAACATATCCTACTCTAAAGATAACACCATTTAAGTATATCTCAGCTCTTTGCTTTATTCTAGCATCAAAACCATTATCTAATAACGTATTATAATAATGTTTGAATATCTTGTTATTCTTGTTAGATGCTGGAACAGAGAAAGACTGCGAATAGTCTGTAAATATCTTAGCAATATCTCTAACGTCTTGAACAGTAGAACTCAAGTCAATAGACTCAAATCCAAAAAACTCAACTCTTTCAAAAGTAGATTCACCAAAAGGATTACCGCTAGTGTCTATATATAATTGTGGTTGTAGTCTCATTAAGCTATATCGTCTATTATATTATTACTCATTTCTAAATCTATACTGTAATTTATCAACTTGTCGTTTACAGATGTCTTGTACTTCAATTCACTGTCAGTTACATTAACAGCTTGTGAGACATTATTATCGAAATCGTATAGAGTAACCTCTTCTGATAGCATAAGTTGCTTAAAAGACTCGTTAAGAGCCTCTACAACGAAGCCAGAGTTAAGAGTTATAGACTCTACTCCATTCTTATTATATTGTCTCATAGTTCTAACGGTATTGTCTACTCCACCGTCTAAATTACCAGCTATTCTTTGTTCTATTTGATTAGCTCTAAAATTTTCAGATTTAACCTTTAAAGACCTCTTAGATTTCTTAAAGAACCATAAGCTTTCCTTAACACCAAATCTATTCTTAAATACTACTTTATAAGGACTGTACTTGCAAGCCTCTATAGTTTTAACAGTTAAAACCTTGGCAGAGAATGAGTTGCTAATAATAACCTTATCTATATCTAGTAGTTTAAATTCCTTTAAGAAATCCTCGATACATCTATTTTTTTCAAATATACCTCCTTGAACCTCTACTCGTTCTCTGAATGATAGAAAGTTATAAGGATTATTAAAATCACTATTAAACCCAGAAGCACCGTCAACACTCTGAACGTAATCGCTAAAGGTCTCTAAAAGAACTCCATTTTTATATAGAGCTACATCTATATTATTATCAGTCAAGCTAGATTGAGCTATCCTCCAGTCCGTAAGAAGTATTGTTGGTAACTCTAAAGGAGCATCGTCTAGCCTGTATATTACATCAGAACTACCAGCGTAAGAGCCATTATTGTGAATAGTATCTGTAAAATCCTCATTAGAAACATCTGTATTGTACAAATAACCCTCTAATGCGTAATGGTCTTCCGTATATGTTGCTTGTGCTACACCAGCAATAGAACCTTCAAAGCTAAACTCAACTAAACGAGGTCTGTTCTGGAACTTCTTATTAGTTATGTTAGCGTATGCTCCAGAGGATATTATATAATTATCTTCAAACTCAGAAGCAATTAAGCTAGATACATCAATATAGTAGTTATTTCTAAACGAAAGTTGATACGTTTGAGATACACTAGAGATACCTCCAAAAACATTTCCAGAACCTATAGTTATCTGTAATGTAGCTCCAGCATCTAAGCCTCTTCTGCCTACGTTATAAGGACTTCTTGTTAATATTAAACTCATCTTTTTATACTTTTCTATTTAACTCTATTAATAAATCTTTTCTATATCCTTCAGTTATCAATTCCATAACTTCCTTTTCTGATTGCTCTTTTACAGTCTTTACAAAACCGCTACCTTTATACCCAAACCTCTTTGATATTCCTTTACTTCTTATACTTCTAGCTAAAACAAACCCTAACGACTTCCAAGTTCTGTCTGTTACCTTAGTAAACCTACCTTTCTTGTCTTTAATCTGAGGTCTAATACCTTTTATCTTCGCCCATTTAATAATATTCCTTTGAAGCTCTTCTCCGTCTGCTACGCTACCACCTCCTCCTGTAGATATACCTTCTGATAAAGCACTAGCATACTTAGCTGCAAATAAATTTAACTCAGTCTGTGTAGACTCATATCTGAAAGACTTATCTAATTCTCCAGATGATTTAAAATTCTGACTAGATGCAATAACCTTAAACTTATCAGTTATTAGCTTACCAGCCTCTTTTAACGCTATAGCTAGATTATCTGTAGTCATTAGCAGATACTTACACCATTAGGTACTTCTATCTCTAACTCAGTAGTCCATCCAGCTAATACATTGCCATACTTCTCTTTAAATGGTGCTGCTACTGGTGTAGTACTTACACTATAATTAGATTTAAACAAACCCCCTCTCATTAACTTCATTATGAGTGAGTTAATTACTTGAAACTGAGTATTCATAACATCGTGTAAGTTATCATTACCATAAAACTCATCAAAACTACTAACTGTCTGGTTGTAATCAACTACATCAGCACATAATACCTTTATTCTGAACGTAATAGTTCTTTCTCCGTAAGAAGCATTATCAAGTAATAGATGCGACAATGGGAACATTGTCGTTTTATCTAAATCTAACTCGCTTATATCACCATAAGTGACGGTATTTACCGAAGGATGGCTTCTTAATTCGTCTTTAAGTACATCTAATATGTCGTAAACGTGGTTCATTATCTTGCGTTTTGTTTCATTAACTTATTTTCTAATTCATTCTTCTCTTTAACGTATTCCAAGTACATTAAACATTGATGAAGTGGGAGTCTTGTAACTTCGTCAATTCTTCTGACATCTCCTTTTGCAAGTTCAAATATCGCTTGATATCCTCCCCATTTTTTTCCGAATCCTTCCCTGAGACCTTGCCCTCTACCTCCATCTGCTGATATTGTTTGAGTGTGTAGTCCATCGTATAATCCCCTAATTTTTTCATTAAACGATAAAAAAAAACCCTAGCTCCTAAAGCTATATCTGCTGGCATATCCTTCATTACATCAGAATAGAAATCGCTACCCTCATAAGAATGAATTCTATACTTACCTCCTATTTGGTAAACTAATGGTCTGAATAGTACAGCCATTGCTTTATGTAGGTTCTTTTGGTCAAATACATAATTCTCTAAATCTTCCCACTCTCCGTAAGTCATTTTATCCAAGTTAGGTATGAAGCCAAATTCAACCTCTACCCCGTCACTACCCTTTAACTTAAACGTATTCACTAAATCCACTTTAGTGTTTAATATAGTGTATAAGTGAGATAAAACGTCGTCAAATGATGATACAGGTATTAAAGCTATGTCTTTCAGCTCTACCCCGCATAATATTTCTATCATTTTCTTATCTAAAAACTCCGAAGACTCATTATCTTTATTCTTTTCATAAACGTCCATAAACTTAACCCATTGCTGGAGCTTTATACCTCTGAATGATTTGGGAACGTTTAAATCGAAACTGTTATTCATATGTTATTTTGTATATTAAGATAACTATTTTTAAATTAAGTGTGTTAATCCTTGCGTACGTCATTTATTTATCGTAGGTTTGCGTATGGAATTATTAGATGTTGATAATACAATAAAATTTAGAAAGTTTAAATGCTTGACTACCAATCAAGTATACGAGATTATTCAAACGGAATGTACTGGTAGGTATTTAATAAATGCTATAGATACATTGACTAGAAGTGACGGATTAAGGAAATCTTTTACCAGAATGGAATTAAAGAAAAGGTTCTCTAACGTAGAAGGTATACCAGAAAAAGATTATTTAACTAAAAAGAAGAAAAAACGATGACACAACAAGAAATTATTGAAGCAGTAAAAGACATACACGCAGAAGTAGACCACGAGGGGGTGGATATAGTGTATAATAGTGGAGTATATGACATAGATGTAAGATTTACCTCTTGGGATTGCTTATTTACTATAGAGGTTTACTCTAAGGCAGAAGAAGTGCCTTTAGCTATACTTCCTAAAGCTATGACTACATTATTTGACTATACTGTAGATTTACATACTGAATATATGAGAAACATATCAGAATTAAGAGATACACAAGACTATTTAGATATATATTATAAATAATTAACAAAAACCTTGAATATATCAATAATTATTCGTAAGTTTGTCAAACATTAAAACCAAAACAATATGAGAGTAGAGGATATTACTAGTTATGAGAACGAAAAGAGTAAAGTAACAATATTTATGGAATCAGATACTGATGGTAGTTACCACTTCTTAAAACATATAGAGGAAAAAGGGTCTGATAATGAACAAATAATTAGGTATTCGCTACCAATGTTTATGGCAGAGTATTATATGGTAGAAAAGTTCATAAAGGGTAATTTAGTACAGGACAGAAAGTTCTTTAAACAAGTGATGAATTTAAAAGCAAATAGAAATGAATAAATTTGAATTAAGACCAACAGACAAGAAAGACCATTTTAGATTCTTCGCAAATGGAGTAGATTTAGTAGGCGAACAAGAGAAATCTATATTTAGACATATGGTACAAGTAATGGATAACGGTATAAATACAGGATTATAATTATGAGCAATAAAGAAACGGTAGTATCAAAAGAAGTAATTAGCTATTTAAAGTCAGTATTAACCTCTCAGTTACTCTTAGAAGCTAACGAAGAGCTAGTATTAACAAATAGGTACAGAAGTAGCTTAAAACAGCAGATAAACAGGCTTAACGGTATGCTAGAGGTTATAGTGAGAGAAGAGTTTGATTCAGTATATGCTTCTGACCCAGAAATGACCACTAATATACTTAATAAGATGGATAACGTAATAAATACTATATCTAAGATGGATTTAGATGAATTAGTTATTGTAGAGGGTATTTTAAGTGATTATAGTGATAATAAAGAAGAATACTTGAAAGATGCACAGGCTAAAATAGAAAGTATTTAATATGCAACAGAGAATATGTGACTGCCAGCTTAGAGTTGGTGGTTGCTACTGTAAATTAACAACAGAAAGAGATGACGAAAGAGCAGAGCGGTATAGCAAAAGAGACGATAACACAAGTAAACAAATACTTCGAGACTGATTGTAGGGTAAAAAGTAGAAAGATTAATATAGTTAGACCTAGAATGTATGCCTGTAAGATAATAAAAGAGCTTACTGATATGCCATATCAAGATATAGGAGACTTATTTGGCCTTGGACACGACACTATTATTCACGCTGTAAAGACTGTAGATAACGACTTAGAGACAACACCTAAGTACAAGTCTTATTATGTAGAGATAAGAGCTATAATAGAGTCTACAAGTGCTTATAAAAGAAGTGGAATATCTAAAAAGAATATAGTAAGCGATATAAGAAGGGATATTTATAACGCTCTTATGGGTAAAAACGCAAAAGAATTACAACAAATACTAAAAACAATAACATAATGAACACAAGAGAGAAAATGATTGAACTAGAAGAATCAGCAGAACACGAAAGAAGAATGAATGCTGTAGCACAGAATGGAAATGACGGATGTCACTATACGTCTACTATGACTTACGAGCAAGAGTTTATTAATAAGTTTGACGTAGTAGATTCTAAGGAGATTAAGCCATTAGATAAAGCTGCTCAAAGGAAAGCTACACCAGTATTTAGCGGAGTGCTTAAATACTTTCCTAACGCTATTAAAGAGGTGTCTAAGTGTAGTCAGGTAGGTAATGACCAACACCATCCAGACAAACCTTTACATTGGGATATGAATAAGTCTAAAGATGAGTATGATGCTTTAACTAGACACTTAATAGACCACGCTATAGAGCCTTTAGATGATGATGGAGTCTTACACCTAACAAAAGTAGCTTGGAGGGCGTTAGCTGGATTGGAAAGATATTTAACTAATAAACAATAAAAACAAATAAATAGATATGAAAAACATTAAATTAAAAATAACTAGAGGTACTGACCAAGAACTTTATTTACACGCTAAAACTATGAACGAATTGGTAGATAAAATCATAGAATGGCAGTTATGGGAAAACCAGAGTTTAGATTACTATAAAAATAAAGGTACTTTAGAGGAAGAAAAATCGAGTGGTTGGTATTACTTTAAAAACAAATAAATAAATAGATATAAAGCAATATTCGTGATGTCATATGTATTCGTATCTATAATATACACAACAATAAAATTAACACAAGTAATAGCAACAGAGCTATTCAATTTGATATATTATTAATAATTAAAACCAAGTAAATTATGAGAAACACAATTAGTAAATTAGCAGTAGTATTAGTAATCTTAGTAGGTATCTTTAGTTGTACAGAAGATGACTCAGTATCAATGCCAGATGATAGATTTCAAGGAGAGTGGATTAGAGAGTCTTATACAGTCTTAATGACTACAGGAGAGCTTCAGACATTTGAGTATCAAGAAGGTCAGGCAGAAGTGTTCCTTAACGTAATAGGAGATAGATTTGAATGGATTACAGAGTCTGGTATAGATGGTGTTGCTGACTACACATTAACAGGCGCAGTAGACTTTAATGAATTGTATGTAGACGGAGTTCTTACTATTGAACTAGAGCCAGCAGGAACTAAATTGAAGTTTTATTACGCTGGGGATAGAGAAACATTCTTCGCTACATATAGAATAAAGTATTAAGTAAGTAAAAAACTATTTGGTAGTCTGGATATATTGTTGTATATTCGGGCTATCATTAATATATTAAACAATAACTATGACTAACTGGACTACAGAAGAACTAAGTAACTTAAAAGACGTAATTAACCATAAAGTAATATATGATGGATTTGAGTTCGTATGGATGAGTAGAGCTAATAACACTTGGGAAAGACATTATGTAAGTAACTTTAAGGACTATAATAAACCTATGAGTTGGATACACCACCATACATATAGATGGGGTAAAGAATATAAGCAAAGACAAGAGGAGTACCTAGCAGATATGTGTAAGAGTTTAGATGTAGATGTTAAGATAAGAGAGATAAGTAGAGAAGCTAAAGTAAAGACTAAACAAAAGGTTAAAGAGATACTAAATCTAAAACCAAATATAAGCAGTAAGGAAATAGCAGGCATATTAGGAGTAACAAAAAGAGCAGTAGATTACCATAGAATTGATGATTAAAGTAAAAACCTTCCTATGTTTTAAAAAAGGTGAGAAGATAATTATTTTACAAAGACTGATAATCAGTTAGTTACAAAATCATAAATCGAGCCTATAGAACACTTTTTGCATATACTTTGAATTCATTGAATTGACTTACTAAGCGTACCAATATCTGGTTTTACGTTGAATTCACTTAATTGACTTACTAAGCATATACGGCCTTCATTTTACGTTAATATACATATACTTGGCGTGTGTTGGCTGGTGTTGTTTAATCGGTTTACATTCCTTACAGATATATACACTACTCCCGCTACATTCCCTAACTTATTTGCATACTATCTTACTGTATATTATAATGCTATTTTAACGTGTTTTAAGGTGGTTATTAGGCATAAAAAAACCCTACTAAGTTAATAGTAAGGTTGGTTAGTTAATTGTGTCTGTAGTGTGTGCTATATTGCTTTATATGTTGTTGTAGCCAATTAAACGTGTTTAACCCATTCGAGTAAGGCTATATCGTTTTCATACCCTTCACGTTCTTTTATTATAACACTATCTTCTTTCACTTCAATCTTGTACCAATCGTAGTTTTCGTTTAGATAGTCCTCTAAATCTTTGTGGTTATTTGTTATCAATGTTATATTTTCATTGAAGCTTCTTTCTAATTTAAAAAGTAGTTTATTCATTTTCGTTTATTTAAAGGTTGTTTGTTACTTGTATATATTCTGGCTGACATATCTTATTTATTTAAATTGTTAGAAAATTCACTCCTTTTTGTAGATAGCCAGTTTTGATGTTCTTTTTTATACATATTAACATAACTTAAATTGAATTCATAACCAGTATGTTCTTTAAATAAGGGCTTAATATATCCCTCCCAAGCATCTAGCTTTTTCATTTTTGCATCGTCTTCTCTTGCAATTTGTTCTGCAAAGTCAATTATTTTATCTATTTTTATCATTTCTTTATTTGTTTAGTTGTTGCATAATTAATAGCTTTTTTAAAATCATCTATCATACTTTGTACAGTTGCTTCACGCATAACTCTACCAGTCATATCTTTAACTGCAAACATCATTGCATCTCTAATTAAATATCTTTCTTGTTCTGTCATTTCTATTGTCTTTATTTGTTAAAATTGTTAGAAAAGTCATTATAAAAGTTGAAATCGTTTATTTCTAGTTCGTTGTAATGGTCCTCTATGATGTTATTTATGTTTTTCATAATTATAGTTATTATTTGTTAGTTTTTTGTTTTGTTAAAAGTGTAATATACTCTTACTATACACTTTATTTTTTGTCTATTCATAATGTATGTATTTTTATAATTCTACTTTAAAGTTTTTTATTTGTTTCTTTATATCCGTTAATAGTTTGTATTTGTTGTTAAAGTGTGCTCTATGTCTTGATAAGTCATTAGTCAATACAAAGTCGATAATAGTTTTTTTATCTTCGCTTAATCTATACAGTAAAAAATCTTTATCACTATTATATATTTTAAACATTGCCGTAATACTTAGCTTTGTTTTCATCTTATTGCTTTTTTAATGAATTAATACTATTGTTTAAATAATTTGCAGTGAATAACCTTTGATTTTTAACAAAGCTATTATTCATATAAAAATAATGCGCCTGCCCTATAATTTCAGCATTTATCAACTCCTTTTCAAAAACCCAGTCACTAGGCAGTATATCCCTTTGAATGTTGCACACAATAGACTCTTCAGTAATAGAATAACCTAAGTTATAATTTATATGTACGTAGTCGTGCCAAGCCCTAAAATAATGGTTTATTTTTTCTTTGCCAAAAATAGTGTTACCGCTTGCACCAGTCCAAACATATATCTTCCCCGCTTCTCTATATATTTTTTTATGGTATTCAAATGTAGCTTCGATGTCATTGCTATCAAAATTATCATTATCGGTAAAAACAAAGATATCCTTATGCGACTCGAACCATAATTTTATAAATTTATTTAGTTTTTTACTAAAAGGAATTCTTTTCGCTTGCTTACTTGCTAAAAATATATATTTGCTTTTCATATCTTATTTATTTTTTAATTGTTTGTTGATTTGTTTCTCTAATTTGTTAATTTTATTCATCAAGTAGCTATTATCTGTTACACTAGCTAAGTCTTTTATTTGTTGGATTGTCTCTTTCATTATATAGTAAAACTAAAATCGTTAATTAATTGGTTTGATACTAACAAAACTAATGTTAGTGTTAAAACTGTAATGGTAATCGCTTTTGCTGTTTTCATAATGTTATAATTTTAATGTGGCTTAATTGCCAATGCTCAAAGCATAATACTTTTTATATATACAAACCTAATTTATTTTACTATTTGATATATTTTTTTTAAATCTCTTGTTATTCTATCATATAGAGCAACCTCTTGAAGTAAACTAGCATCTTTTATATACCAAGAGTATCCTTGTATTTTCTTACTTTCTAATGCTCTAAAATCTTGTTTTGTAATTGCTTTCATAATATTGTTTTTGTTTTACTCTACGAAGATAATACTTTTTACATATACAAACCTAATCATTTTATTGTTTATATTCATTCTAAATAATGTATATGTAATATCTAATATAAAGAATGCGCGCACGTCTACAACAATTTTTTTAATTATGCAAGCATTCACACGTTTTTGTTTTAAAGTATTTCGGATTCAATTTTGTAAGTTTGACGTATGAAAAAAATACCAAATAACCAAATAAAATTACTATTTATATTCATTATAGATAGTAATAAATTTTACCCTCCATATTAAACGTCTTACCCTCCATATTAAACGTCTTACCCTCCATATTAAACGTCTTACCCTCTATGTTAAACGTCTTACCCTCTATGTTAAACGTCTTATCTTATTGTGTAAACTCCACTATTAATTCCTTGTATTAAGTACATCATAGAATATCTAATAGCATCGATGTAGTGATTAAACTTATCGATTGGAACTTCTCCCTTATCTTTCCATACATAGTTATTAATCTCTCTTATAATACCGTGAGAGTTTCTATCTATAATCAATTCATAATCTTGCATAAGAGCAATACCAGACAATATACTACCCTTCTTCTTTATAGTAGGTTTTATGTTAAGACCCAGTACTTTAAGTTCTTGTATAAGACGAGGTTCCGAGTTGTCGCATATAATCAAATCCATACCACATTCAGCCTTATTCTTAACGAACATTTGAGATGTATTTAGTCCTTTTTGACCAAATATCTCTTTAATCCACACTTTTCTAGCGTTTTTATCTACCGATATCTTAACAAGCGTACTTAAATCTTCAGAGAACCCAAAATCCTGCCCATAACAAGTAAGTTCTGTTGGAACATAGTCTCCTACCCTCCATTTTCTTAATATAGTACCTTCAGCTTTATTTAACCAGCCACCTAATATTTGATGCTCATACTTATCTGGTCTTTTCTTCTTCATTGTCATAATCTGTTGCAAGAATGACTCTGATAGATTCTCTATGTTATCTCTGTAGTCTGTATGTATATAAGTAACTCCATTTAAGGTGGTATTAGAGCCTCCTAAGACATTTTCAGACTGAAACCATCTCTTATATATCCAATGCTCTTTAGTTGTCGGATTCATCACTAAAATGACTCTGTTCTGTTTGAGTAGTGAACGTATAGAGAAATCTATTTTATCGAAAGTTCCTTCATCTACTAATTCTTCTGCTTCATCTACTACAAATGTAGTAATACCATTAAGAGACTTTAGTGCTGCTGTTTGGTTTCCAGATGATGTTCTAATACCTTTAAATATAATAGAACTACCAGTCTTTAAGTTCATTATCTCGTCCTTAGTTATCCTAAAGTCTTCGTGAACTCCCATAAGGTCAATCTTCTCTATAAATTCTGGTATAATAGAAGTATGTGCTGATATCATTGTATAACGTGAGAACAAAACCTTATGACCTTTCTCATAGGTTAAGTTAAGTAGGAATACGTTGATACTAAATGACTTACCGCTACCACGACCTCCAGTAACGACAAAGTATCTTGAAAGGTCTTTAAATATTGGTATGTATTTCTTGTGTATACTTATGTTATTCATCTCTCGGAGTTATATCTATTATCTTTTCTTTAACTTTCTGACTTACCTCGCTATCTCCAAAGAAGTTAATAACAGGAGCTTTAACTGCATTAGATGTATTGTCTTTGTCTTCTTCATACATAATATCAGTTAGCAGCTTCATATGGTTGAAACTACCTTGTTTTGCAACCTTTGCAATAGACTCAAATAAAGCTACTTCACTACCAAATACCTTCTTTACAGCTTTCTTAGCATATTGTTTCTTTCTGCTTTTCTTCGCTTGGTTAAGTGCTGGTTTATTACTTCTTTCTGCTTGAGGTATAGGTAGCTTAGGTATAGATTTCTTTCTAGAGTTGCCTTTTCTACCGTCAGTTGGCTTTATTTCGTTGCTATTCATAATAAGATAACTATTTTTAATTAATCTGTGTTTGTGTTAATGTCAATCCACAAATCACTAAACCGCTCATCCTTAACTGCTTTGTAGTTGTTTATAGCCTTGAATACTCCAGCACACTCTAGGTAGTACTCCGCATCTTCTAGCTCTTGAAGTATATCTTCAGCATCTTCTACATCTATAAGACCTTCGTTAAGATTGTATAGGTATATATCATAGTAAGCATCAATAACTTCACTATTACCCTCCTTGTATTCTGATTCTATCATCGCAATCTGTTTTTAGTGTTAGTAATGCCTTACATTCGTTGTACTTTTCCTTAGATTCATCTCCATACACTTGTTTGAACAATGTATAGACTCTTCTTGTCGCTGAGAATGGTGTTTTAACGTCATCTAAGAGCTTTCCAGCATAAACCTTACCAAATCCTTTACAGTACTTAATATTGTCTGCCGAGTCTCCTACAATCATTTGAGTATAGAAGTTGATATTAGCTTCTTCTTCCGTTATCTTAGTTAGTGTTTTACGCTTCCAATGATAGTCATAAAACCAACAAGGGAATTGCTTATAATCTTTATCTATAGACACTATAATTACCGAGTCTACACCACTCTTATCAGACACTCTCTTCCATAACGTAGCAACAACATCGTCTGTCTCTACACCTAATCCGTAATGAGACCTGTACTTCTTCTTTACTAAATTGTGTAACTCACCTAGTATGGGAGGTCTTTCTCCTGTTCTGTTAGCTTTATACTCCTTAGATATATCGTGTCTAAAATTACCTTTAGAACCGTTACACACTATAAACTTCTCTATCTCTACTTGGTCACTAACCTCTGAGAACATCTTATCAAGTCCTTCCTGAAACTTACTATAAGCCTTGTCTATTGTTAGCCACTTTTCTCCAGACTCCTTATTAGAGTCGAAACAAGAAGCATAGACTAAGCTATCCGCATCAAATAACACTACCAAAACTTACCTAGTCTTTTAGCTTTAGCACCTCCTTCAGACTTCTCTAATCTTCTCTGATTCTTCTCATCCAATTCTTGAATAGCACCTTCTTTTAATGTCTTTGACTCACTAATGTTGGTATTATCATTAACCTTCATTGTTAATGGGTTTAGGTTATGTTCCCAAAATCTATAATCTGTCTTCATATATATATTAATTTAAGTTATTATTTAGTTTGTTTTTTAGTGAATCACCCACATTAAAACGTGGGTCAACAGCCGATAAAGAACATTAAAACGTTCTTTTATCTTGGAGTTGTAAGTAATTTTGCTAACTATCTTCTACTTTGTATCATCTCGCATTTAATACATTGTATTCTTTCACTATCAATTCTTTCAAATTCACAATCGCAAACCTCCGTACAACTATGCGTATAATTAATTTTTTCTACTATCTCTTTTGCAATGTCATTGATATCTTCTTGTCTAAAAAAAGAACAGTTATTTTCATTAAAACCGTGTTCTTTAAATATATTTTGTATTTCTTTTATTTCCATATCTATTTTATTTATTTCATTAACTACTCAAAACTAATCATACACTTTCAAGTTGTAAAACATTTCAACCAAAAGGGTAGTGGTTTCTTCTTCTTTTTAAGTCTTTTTCTTCTTCGGTAAGTGTTTGTTTATTTCGTGTAAAAAACGATTTTACAACACCAAATAAACGTAATAAAACGCTTCCTATTGGTTTGTAATTTAATTGTTTCATAATTTCCGTGTATTTATTATTTTGTTTCATAAATCAAAGGTTTTACTACGCTTATCTGCGATACGTTGGCATTAATAACTACCTACCTAATATTTCATTTAATAGTTTATAATTAACGCCTTTGCATATCAACACGTCATTACCATTATAAAGGTCATACAATCCACTTCTGCCACAAGAAACAACATATTTACCTTTAACACCGTTACTAATGCCAACAATAGATATAGCACATTGCTTCGTTTTTTTTTTGCCAAATAATCTTTTAATCCAATTCATTTTTATTATTAATTTAAGTTATTGAGGCAACGTGCCATAATCTATATCCGTTAGCACACATTAAATACATTATCCATTAATTTACCCCATTTATTTAATCTTAGTTCTATTTCTTTACCTGTCACAATCCATTTAGGAAATTGATAAATAATAACCTCTAATCCTATTAAAACAATAAAAGCTATTGATATTAAAAAAACAATCATCTTAAAAAAACGTTGCATAACACCATATAAAGTCCATTGCTTTTTTTCTGTTTGGTAATTAATTTCCTTACTCATAATTTATGCGTATTGATTAGTTTTGTCGTTAATATTTCAATGATTTTGATAATCAAAGTAGTTTGTTGTTAATTTATGATAATCAAAGTAGTTTGTTAGGTATTCTACTGAGTAGCAAACATACAATATATATTTGACATACGCAAGTTTATTAACAACAAAAGCCTAATATTACTTCTAACATTAGGCTTTAACTGTCTTAGTAAACACGTTACCTATACTTTAAATACATTTCAAAAGATTTATTTAATCTACATCCTTCATCGTCACATAAATCATCATCACAGCTATTGTACCCATATTTATCATCTTTATTGCTTAAGACGTCCAATACTTCTTCTAGAATTTCAATTCCATACTTCTCTATAAATCCATCCATATCTTAAAGTTTATTGTTTATTAATCAGTTAATAGGTACTCATATATACCCTTAACTCTCTCACTATCTTTATAATACAAGGTGGACAAGAACTATTAGTCTTCTCTCTGGCATTAAATACATAATTATAGATTGTAATAACTCTAAACTTCTCTTCAAATGTAATCCTACCACTATTCTTCTTAAAGAAATCGCGCAAGTAATTGTAATCATCTTCTGTTAAACACTTGATATTCTTATACTTAAAGGAATTATTAAGCTTATCCTTTCTCTCATCACACCCACAATCCTCTCCAGCCACAAACTTAACTAACTTATCTATTCCAGTAGCTTTAGTTATCTTAGCGATAGTATCTCCTAGTCCTTTAGGTTTTGACTCTATCTTGCTTTTGTGTTGACTGTAGCCGTCTTTAGTGACCCTCCACTCCTTATACTCTCTATAATCTTTAGACCTCTTGTCTAAGGAAAGGTAGTACTCTTCTAAATCTAAATAATATTTATCTGGTTTCATAATTTATATTTTATCGTAATCTCCATTAAAGTAATCCATTAAATCTTCTGACAACCTATTTCTAAGCTCTTCTCTGATGTTCTTAACTCCATTATGTATAGCGCTAAGACCTATGTTAGCACCTCTTGATATCTGCCTTAAAGACTGTCCTTGAATATAGTATAGGCTAAACAGTTGCTTATCATAAGGACTCCATCCTTCTGTCGCTTCCTTAATCCTCCTTCCGAGAACTTCTGTAGACGTATAATGTTCCTCGTTAATGTCATACTCGTCAAGCTCAATATCTTCGTTTCCTGTGTATTCACAAGCATCTAGCTTTTTATGCACCTTAGTCCTCCTAGATACTTTAAACATATTAAACAATACAGTCCATACAAAATACCTATTTACAGTATCTTTAAACATTATCTGTTCCTTCGTTTTACCAAGCCTGTCCAGCCTTATGTACATATCTTGCACTAAATCTCGCGCCTCGTCAATATCATATGTCATACGGAGCGCAATCCTAACCCAATCATCGTGTTTTGTTGCTAATAATTCTAACATTTATATCTCTTTTATTATTATTTCTACTCTAGGTCTATCTCTATCCAATTCAGTTGGCAGAATAGTTTCCTTTTTTACATAATCATCATTGTCATCCTCCCAGCATCCGTACTCTGTAATAGAGTCTAATAGAAATTTAGATACGATAGAGATAACATTCATCTTATCTAGTTTTCTTTTGGTTGCCTTATAGACTTTGTAAGTGATTTCTACAGGAGTTTTAATCTCCAAATCCTCTAGCTGATACCTCATTAATTTATGATACATCTTTTTAGCATCGTTGCTAGTCCTGTGATGTAAGTTCCTGTAAACGTTCATATTAAGCGATATCCTTTTAGACTTTGTAGTCTTTCTAGGTAACTCTACGAACAATGGTGATTCAATATAGTGCTTCATATGGTATGTTTTTAGCCATTATCTCTGGTAATACATAAGAGTACTTAACTATCTTGTTGTTGTTGCTGAAATCTGTCGTTATTGGACAATCCATACCTTTAACTGGCATAACTACAATAGCTTTCATATTCTTAGATATATTAAACACCCAAACTCCTTTATCATCAGTCACCACATATAGGAATTGTTTTACGGATAATTGTGATGCTTGATAGTTTTTATATAACTTCATAGCTTCAATCATTTTATCCTTGTAATAACTCTCCCTATTCTTTATCTCAACAATGTAGTCGTCATCACTAGCATCATAGCCATTAAATCGATTAGTAACTAGTGATAACTTTGTACCTACACTCTTGTTAATCAAATCTATAGTTGATTGCTCAGTCATTACAGATTCATTGGTTCGTTAATAGCATACTCACCATTAAATATTACAGCTACTCCAATTGCACATTTTTTAAAGTGTTTTCCGTATGCCATAGCGTAACTACTCTGGTCAATCCCACAACCTACCGCACAACCGAATACCTTATAATTAGCGCCTACGATAAACTCTGTAAACATTTCAGTATGTCTATGTCCTTGAACTGTACTCATCATATCGTCTTTTGCTTTCTTAGTAGCTCTACCAGATTCTCCGTGAATATATTGCACACCATCATAAACAAATCTAGTATCGTAAACCCAGTTAGGAGTTTCTAATACTTCTGCCATTCCTTTAATCCATCTTTTCGGAACTCCAGAGCTAAACATTTTCCTAGAAATAATTCTATCGTGATTACCTATACAAACATCAGCTTTAGGAAAAGCTTTATACCACCTAGATAACTTCTTAATAGCTAAATCTAACTCATCACCTCCACCCATACCGTCTGGGTCGGGGTCGTGAAAACTTGAATAATGATTATCGATAACATCTCCGATAAAAACTACCTTGTTGCAGTTATGTTTAGCGTAAATATCCTTACAATGCTTTAAGTAGCTATCCAGACAAAAGGGTTCGTGTAAATCACCTATAACTAATATTCTTTCCTCGTCTTTAACTAAATTTTCGTAAGCCTTCTTTATCTGACCTTTAAGTCTTGGTCTAAAATCCTTCATAATTTATTGGTTTTTATTGTTAATTACTAGAAACTATACACATCGTCTGGATTATCTACTTTAGGCAATCCATTACCGTCTAACTTAAAATCAAACTGTTCAAATGGGGTGTTTCTACTTCTTCTACAGGATACCGTTATAGCACCTAGCTTGTTAGGGTCTCTATCTAACTGTATTTGAGTCTCTGCTTTCTTTTCTAAGAAACTACCTAAGTGACCAGTAGGTTTGTCAGAGCCAAAGTTAGAGTGAATTACAGTTACAATGTGGCAATCATATATGCTAGTCCAAGCCATAATCTTCTGTACTACGAGGTTTGACTCCTCAAGATTGTTTGCATCTGAAACTAAATCTGCTACACCATCAATAACTACTACACCTATCTTCTTACCAGCATCTACTAATGATTGTAAGTAATACTCTATGAAGTTTATTCTATCTCTAAAACCTACCTTTCTTAATGCAAATGTATGGTAGAAATCTAAGTTAGACTCTTTGTTCATCCATTGAATACGTTTAAATACTCGTTGTGAATGCCAGTCTCCTTGTTCTGTATCGAAATGGACATACTCTCTATCCTCTCTGAAGGAATTTAATCCCGATGTATGAGTTCCATTTGGGTTACAGTAAGCAGAGCCTAGTAAACTTACGAAGAACGTCTTCATTGACTTAGGAGGCGCTTGTATAAAACTAAAATTACCATAAGTTGCAATAGGAATAGGAAACTCTTTAATATCTCCGTCTTTAGTAACTACTTCCTTTACTTTATAACTAATTGCTACTGGAGGATGCTCTATCTTTTTATTAATATCAATAACACACTCTTCTTGTATCATTTGCATAGACATAATATGTTCGTGCTGCTCTTCTTTTTGTTCTTCGCTCATTTGTTTTATGTATATTGTGAAATATTTACTTGAATATAAATCCTCGATTCACACTTTTCTTTTATTCTGAGTTTAATCGTAATGTCTGTAATGTATTCGTCTAACTCTATTTGTGACTCAATGGATTCCTTAACTTCTTCCCATTTTACTTTATCTATTATCATACACTTAGTTTATAGGTTAGTAAAAGGGAGGTTTTTACACCTCCCAATAGTTATTTAAAATGGCATATCATCTGGTGCTAACTCTTCAGTAGGTACTCCGATATCGGCTGCTGGCGCAGTAGCTTGTGATTTAAACACTTTCCAAGCACTTAAACTAACATAGTATTTACCTTGATATTCATTACCTCTAACATTAAAGTCTACGTCCACTACAGACCCTACCTTGTTGTATTTTAAGAAGTCATCTACTTTGTCTTGTACTATTTCAAACTTGACATCTTGAGGATATTTCTCATCGTTAGTTGTTAATACAAATTCTACTTTTTGGAATCCAGAGTCAAATGTTTGTTTCTCTCCGATTAATTTAATTGTTCCGTTTAACTGTAAGCTCATAATTTTTAGTTTTAATTGGTTATATTAATGATTTTTCTATTTCTGCTGATACCGTGTATTTAGTCTTTACTTGTGCTAATGTAAATTTACCTCCAGCTAAGGCTTCTTTTACTTTCTTATACTCTACACTACCTAGCTTTAATGATGGCTTAGACTTACCGTGAGTATTACTAGCATCGCTATCTTTAGTATCATCTAGTAGTAATAAATTACCAAGACTGTACTTTTTACTATACGAACTAGCTGCTCCTGTTCTTTGCGGCATTTGCATTCCTTTAGCATCAAAATCTATAATAGCTTGTGCAGTAGATACAACAGAACTCTCTCTGTCTGTAACTTCTAAATCTATTATCTTAGCTTCTGAATGAACGAATACTTTTCCAGCAACCTCTTGTAATGTATCACTAAGTTTAAATAATACATTGTACTTCTCTTCAAATGGCTTAATAGCTTCTAAGATGTCTTCTGCTGAACGGTATTTATACTTACCGAATGCATTAAATTGATTCTTTGGTGCTTTAAGCTCTAACTGAATCCTTTGTAGTTTTTCTAAAATTGTCATTCTAATTGGTTTTTAATATTTCTGTCCTTATTACTTGTTTATAATCCTTCGGACACTTATCATCCGTAAGCTCGAATATCCACGTTTCTAATATAGCTATTCTTGCTTCTTGCTTTGCGTTACTTTCTTGTAATGCTTTAATCTGTGCGTTTTTAAAGTCTACTAAATCTATCATAGTTTCTGTTTTGATATGCGAACCTACGAAATTAAAATGACGTACGCAAGTTTTATTTGATTTATTTTTTAACCCCTACTCTTTGTAACTTATTCCACTTTTCAGATACCTTGAATATCTTGTCTAAATGCCTTTTGTTTACTGGGTTTTCCATTGGTTCAATTTTTTGAATGAAGCATAATAGTAGTTAGCGTTCATTTTGCCAACGCTCAAAATCCTTATCAATATCTCTAAATGTTTTTTCGTATTTTATTGGTGTATTTCTAATTTCCATTAATTTAACCAGCACAGCCTCGTTAATAGTTTCTACTTGCATTTTACCATTAGATAAAATACTATTTATAAGGTCTATTATTTCCTCATCATTTTTCCTGTCTACAAAGTTTTTACTCATAATTTTAGTTTTAAATGCCAACGCTCAAAAAACGAAACGCCAACAATGTGTATAAAAAATAGCCTAATTAAGTTTAGTTATTAATTCCGAGTTTAGTGTATGGGCTACATTTCATACACTAAACGTTAGTACACATACGCACTATCAACCCACCAATCGTTATAATCGTGGTATCGTACACTTTTTGCATTTGCTATTAAGGTTTTCCCATTTTTAGGATTGTATTCTTTGAAGAAGTATTTGTTACCCAT
>Ga0208814_1000312_pt1 | contig 32662 bp, 50 predicted proteins | sample MalvirAntarct_55_FD_184253 | JGI IMG/M metagenome (GOLD analysis project Ga0208814, IMG submission 184253) | Marine viral communities from the Global Malaspina Expedition - Malaspina viral metaG Antarct_55 (SPAdes) (version 2) | ecosystem: Environmental > Aquatic > Marine > Oceanic | place...
ATGTTGTTGCACCTGTTAACAAACAGAAAGCAAGAACAACAAGAGTGGCAAAACCAGACACTTCACAACCTGTTATTATTACATACAGTAATGGTACAGTAGTGAACATCAGTCCAAATGGTCCTATCACTGTTAACTTTAAAACTACATAAGATGGATGAAACTATGATACAGCTCATAGCTATGAAAGATGCTCAAATTCAGGCACTTACAAATGCTAATAAAGAGCTTCTTTCTAAAGTAGAACTACTAACAAGTAATAGCGATGCTATTATAGAGTTAGTAAAACAACTTAATCCAAGTTTATTTAATGAAGACTAAAATAGGATTAGGTAGTATAGAGATATGTGATGAAGACTTAACTGTCCTAGTAACTAAGCATTCAGATAATGAAAGCACAAGTGAACGAACAGTTTTGTTTTCTAACCACATATCAGGGGAAGATTATTCATTCTCCGAAGACGAAATTCAAAGATGTGCTGACTTTTCAGATAAGTACGACATTGAAATTACATACAAAGATGACAGAGTGCTGGAATCAGTATGTAAATATATGACAGCAGAGTTTTTCGAATGTTCAATAGCAGGAGAAAATTCAGAGCTGATACTAAGTGATGCTAATATGTTCAGGTTATTATCTATTGTTAAGATGCACGCAAGTGAAATCAAGACATTTATTAACAGAGACAGATTAGACTTGTTTAAAGAAAAACATAATCTATCAGATGCACAGTATGACGAAATACAACAGCACTTTCAGGCTATTAGTTGATTACATCAACAGCCTTGGACATAAGCCTAATACATATACTGTACTAAGGCATCATATACATGAAGAGTTTTATTTGTACAATAAAGGAGATTTTATTGAATGTATACCATTGAATGGTGGCTATACAGATGTTACATTACAAGCAATTAAAAGGTTTATGTACAGACATAGACAAATCAATTAACTATTAAAGATTAGAAAATTATGTGTGGAATCACAGCATACTCTGGTAAGAGTGTAAATATACTAAAGGCTATGCACTTGTTAAACGACAACGACAGCCGCGGCGGACACAGCACAGGATTGTACGCAGAGAACGGTAGCTTTAAGAAGCTATACAAAACAACAGACGAAAGCCACAACTTACTTAGAATGATTGAACATAATAAATGTGAACTATTTATAGGTCATACACGTTATGCAACTCACGGTAAAAAGACTGCTAACAACAGTCATCCATATGTAATCGATAAGTATATCGGTTGCCACAATGGTGTATTGAGTAACTATGAAAAGTTGTGCAAAGATAATGGTATAACACCACCTGATGTAGACAGTAAAGCTATCTATGAAATGCTAGCTAAGACAAATGATTATCAAAGTCTTGGTATGCACGGTGGTACTATCAATGCAGTGTGGACTGAACGTGATGGTAAGTTGTATGTATACAGAAGAAACAACCCTTTGTTTATGTTAGACACAGGTAATGGTGTATACTTCTCATCTCTTGAAGAAGGTCTACTAGACATAGCTGATGGTAATGAAGTGGTAGAAGTTCCTAAGAACAAGTTACTTATATACAATCAAGGTATTTGTGATGTTGAGCTTGACATTCCTGTTACATACGTTGAGCCTGTTGGCAAGAAAGTTAAGAACTGGACTGACTACCAAGTAGACAACACAAAAGCTACTACATACAATGCAGGGTATTGGACTGACAGTTATGCTGAAGCACCTGTTAAGGATGAGCCTGAACATATCACTACTATAAGAACACAAATTAACGTGTGTGAAATGATATACTGGGAAGCCGACCATTACTTTGAGAAATTTGAGCTCATATGTCTTGATTTGTTACGTGCTAAACTAGAAGAAGAACTAGAAGCAGAAAAAGAAAAAATTCAATACGAAGAGATTATGAAATCCAATCAATTAACAGCACCGTTTTAATGAACAGTAATCTTGAAAAGAACCTTGTCTTTGTATCTGATAGTCAGTACATTGACGAGGTCCTTACCCTCACACGTAGGTTAAGAGAGCGTTCTAACGACAAGCTAGATGTTGATGTAGTTATTAACAAACTTGTAAATATTAAGAAGTTATGCCAGAAGAAATAGACATTAGTAGTATACTAGTTGAAGGAGAAAATAATGATGTGTTAGACATGTCAACATTTGACGTAACTCAACAAGACAGTAACATGTGTACTATTACTGTAGATGGTACTGAAATAGAAGTTGAGCGTTGTTTTACTTACAGAGATGAAGGTAATGAGCTTGATGAAGATAGATTCACTCAAGAAAAAATGATTGAGTTTGCTCGAGAACATGAGTATGCATTCATAGAAAGTATGTGGCAAATTTGCAGCACAAATATTGTATGGGATTGTTGGAATGACAACTACATTGAAGAAGCAGATTCAGTATATGGTTGGGTAAGCAGAAGAGAAGAAGGTCACTTCCATTATAATGAATGTTATATAAGAGTTAACGATGCAATATACATTGATGAAGATGTAGCTGCAGAACACAATGTACATCATAATGAATGTTGTGATGATTACAGACACGAAGACGACCCATGTGATTGTAATGACGGAAATGATTGTCACTTTGATAACACAATAAGTTATTGTAAATCAGATTCGTTAGCTCAACAAAAAAGTTTTGGTACTAACAGTCCTACATTTACTATATCTAACGGTATGCGTTATACATTCGGTGTAGAGATAGAAACAAGTCGTGGTAATTTAGATGAATGGGATGACCTAAATATATCTTCTGTTTACGATGGTTCAACTAGTGGTCCTGAATACGTTACAGGTATTCTAAAAGGCGACTACGGTTTTAATCATCTGAAGACTATATGCGATAGAGTACATGAAAATCATGAGATAAACAGACGTTGTGGTGTACATGTACACATCGGTGGTCAGTTCAATAGACTGTTCACTATCATGCTCTTACGTCTCGGTTATCAAATTCAAGATGAAATCTATCGTATGATGCCACCTTCTAGACTTGGTAATACTTTCTGTAAATACATACCTGATTATGTGATGGACATCAATCTAACAAATTGGCGTGAACACTTAGGTCGGTATATACACGGTAGTGGTAATACGTTGGATAAAAATTGTAACAAGAAGTCAAGACTTGGTAGTTATCCATCAACTCGTTACAGGTGGATTAACTGCGTTAACTTTAGTAGTAACAGTGGTAAACCAACTGTAGAGTTCAGAAATCACAGTGCTTCTATGAGTTATTATAAGATACGCAATTGGACGTTAATGTGTATGGCTATTGTACGCTTTGCACAGAACAACCAGAAACGTATATGGTATAATTTAGAAGATATTACACTGCATGAAGTTATGATGACTTCACTTGGTAATAATATTGGTCTACAAATTATGTCATATTATCAAAAACGTGTAGCTTTATTCGCTCATAATTATACAGAAGGTGGTGATTACTATAATAAATTACCATCGGGATACAGAAGAAACGAAGAGACAATTGATTAATATACAGTAGGTAAGAGTAATTAGTGTACACTCTTTTAAGACCGTGATACTAGTGCGAGCCTGGCGAACCACATGTGCGCCTACTATATATATTTAACTAAAACAAGACTAAGATGGGAGTAATGAAGAAGCTAGCTATACAAATAGCAGAAGCAAATATATCAAGCCTGTACAGAGATGCAGACGCAGAAATGTTATTCATAAAAGCTATGGATGCAGAACAGCAACAACGTGTTATGCACGAAGAACAACTATTAGAAAACAAAATAGATGAAGACAGACAAGAAAACAAATAAACCAAAAATGGTTACAGAAACCACTGATGTATTACAATTCGGTGCAGTTGGTTTGACAGGTGGTTACTATAGTAGTAGTAACAACAAACAAATCAAATCTTCATCAAGTTATTCACACATGTTAAACGGAAAAAAGATTAAGTAATGACAAAAAGAGATTTTTTACAAAACGGAGGGTTAGACTTTACCGTTTTAAAAGTTCCTGTACACACATATGATGTGCTACATGAAGACGATTATAACAAAACACCATTCTTTGCTACAGTGAATGTAAATTCAGGAGAGGCGTTAGGTACAGTAAAAAGTAAATATACTGTAAAACAAAACCATGAGTTGTTAGATTATATATTAGAAAAGATTGGTGATGGTAATTATGACCTATCAGAATCTAAGTGTGGACATTTTAACCATGGCCGTAAGGTATACTTCTATATAAAGACAACTTATACAGCTGACTGGGGTCAAGAACAAGCAGATACATATGTATACGGCTTATCATCACATGATGGTAGTCAAAAGCTAGTGTTCGGTGTATGTAATAAGATACACAGTTGTAGTAATATGTTTGGGGTTCTTATGAACGACAAAGATAAAGCTCATATTGTTAAGCATACCAAAGCTATATCAAGTATCGAAGGTAGTAATACACTAGAAGACATGATTAATAGTAACATACGTGGTATATCTAACCTTATGAAAATTATGCAACTAAATCGAATTACACAAGATAATCCTATTGTATCTGATGTAATGGATATTGTTGCTAACTCTAAAGGTAAAGTACTACGTACACCTTACTATACCAGACGTGATTTAGTAGAAGATTCAGTTAGAGCTGAGATGAATACTAAAGGTAATACTTACTACGGATTGTTTAACGGTATGACTCACTATATTACACACAACATGGAGTCTGATGACAACGTGATGAATAGTATAGTAGGTAAGGGTAGCGAAATATCCAAGAAAGTAGTTCAAAAGATTGTTAAACATATGAAAGAAAATGGATGTCTGAACTAACAAAAGCAACTGATAAGTTATTATGTATCTATGAAGATGCAGAACTACAAATTAGCTTATTGTCTTTTTTAGTATTAGAATATCATGCCTCGTTAGACGAACATCTGATGGGGCATGATTCTCTATCTAATTTCTATGGTTACACTGGTAATCAATTACTTACAGCCTATGAAGAGTTAGAATACTATGGATATGTTGTACAAAAAAACGAATACATTAGTTTTACAAACAAAACAAAACAGTTGTTTAATTCTAAAGTTAATCGGTTAACTACAATAGAAAGAGAAACACTAGAAAAAACATTTGAAATCTTTTGGAAAGCTTACCCTGTTCGGGTGGGTAAAAAGAAAGCAAAGTTTGAATGGATGAAGTTAAGACCAGACAAGAATCTATACGAAACTATAATAGAATCTATAACAACGCAAATCAAGTACAAAGCACAAGAAGAAAGAAAAGGAAAATTTGTTCCTGAATTTCAACACGCTGAACGTTGGTTGAAAAATGAACGGTACAATGACGAGTGTGTAGTAGGTAAAAACTTTATAGGTAAGCTAACTAACAATAAACCTAAGAGAGATGAAAGATGATTTAGAAGAGTTACTTATTAGTAAACTAATACATAAGAAAGATGATTACTATGAACACCATGAATTAATTACAAGTGATTTATTTCAGAATATATCATGGCGTAAAATATTTCAATGGTTAGATGCAGAGTATCAACAAGGTAACTCTTTTGATTTAGTAAAAGGTTTAATGGAAATACAAGGTGTTTCAGATATTGATTATAAGCTATCTAAGTGCAGTGCTAATGACAGTTGGATGCACAACACCTTAACGCTAATTGAACAGCTTACAAACAATAAAAAGCGTGTTGTAATCAAAAGTATGTGCCAAGATGTATTGTTGCAGTTAGATGATAAAGACATCAATGAACATATACAGGGTATTGAAAGTTCGATAATTAACCTATCTCGTAAAGAACATGGTGGTATTATCGAACTCACTCAACACTTGCGTGACACGATACATTTGATTGAGCAGAATTCACTATCACCAGGTCTTTCAGGTATACCTTCAGGCTTCGAATCAATTGACAGATTCACAGGTGGTTGGCAACCTCAAGATTTAATTATTGTAGGTGGTGCATCATCCATGGGTAAGACTTCATTTGCTCTTGCTCTTGCTCATAATGCAGCTAAACATAACTATGGTACTGTTATATTCTCTTACGAGATGTCTAGTACTCAGCTAGTTTCTAGATTATTAAGCTCTGAAACTCTTATAGATAATAGGTATCTAATAAAAGGTACATTAACTGATGACGAGTGGCGGAGAATCCACACATCTACAGGTGTTATCGAAAAAGCACCTTTGTATATAGACGAGTGTAAGAGTACTGAGCTACGTTATTTACTTAACAAGGTAAGACAATATGTATTAACTAGAGATGTAAAACTTGTAATGATAGATTATCTCCAGCTTGTGAGCAACATGCAAAAAGGTAGAAGCAGGGAACAGGAGGTATCTGTCATTGCAAGGTCTCTTAAGAACTTAGCTAAAGAACTAGACATAACAGTTATAGCTTTATCACAGTTATCAAGAGGTGTAGAAAGAAATGCAGGGTGCAGGCCTATGTTGTCTAATCTAAGAGAATCAGGCGAGATAGAACAAGCAGCAGATGCAGTTGTCTTTGTATACAGACCTGAATATTATGACATTATAGCTGATGATGCTGGTAACAGCACAGAAGGTATGGCAGAAATAATATTTGCTAAAGGTAGGAACATTGGCATAGGTAGCAAATGGCTTAAATGGATAAATTATCTAACTAAATTTGAAGACACAAAGCAAGATTATTAACATTTTCTTGTTTTGTTAGTATTAATTTTGTATATTTGTAAAACAATATGAAAACATCCAAGGATATTATTGATTCAATCAGTAAAAGCAACAACTTTAGCAAACAAATTATAAGAAAAGTTGTCAACAAAACGTTTGAAGAAATAAAAGAACGACTTAGTAAAGATGATAAAATCATGCTAAGAGGATTCATGAAGTTTGTGTGTGCAAGTAAAAAGAAAACCAAAACGTATAGTATCGAAGATTATCAAAAGTTAAAAACCAAAAACAAATGAAACCAAACATTATCGTAGTTGGGAAAAGTGGCTCAGGTAAGTCCACATCCCTAAGAAATCTAAATCCAGCAACAACTGCTGTATTAAACACAGAGCGTAAGCAATTACCTTTCAAAGGTGCAGGAAAGTTTAAGAATGTACCTATCCCTGACCTTAACACATTCAATGCAGCGTTTAAAAAAGCTGTAGAATCTACAGACATTGATACTATTGTAATAGAATCATTTACATCTCTTGTAGAAATGATATACAGAGAAGCTGACGTACGTTTCAAAGGCTTTGATGTGTGGTCATTCTACAACAAAGAGATAGATAGAATCTTAAACATGAGTAAGAACACTGACAAGCATATAATATACTTAGCTATTGATGGTGCTTACGACAGCGAAGACGGTGTGCAAGAAAGATTTGTTGCTGTAGACGGCAACAGGTGGAAGAAACGTGTAGAGAAAGAGTTTGTTGTATGTTTATTTACAGACAACCACTATTCAAACGACCAAACAAGTTATAGATTTAGAACACAAAGCCAAGGAAAAGACTCTGCTAAGAGCCCAATGGAAATGTTTGACAATCTATATATAGACAACGACCTAGCACAGGTTATCGAAAAGTGCAACGAGTATTATATTTAACAACTAAAACCAGAGACAAATGTTTCCAGATTTAAACAAAGTAGAAGTAAAAGAAACTACAAGCTATTTAACAGCAGGTGCACACAAAGTGCGAGTAGATGAAATGAGAAACTCTAATCAAAAAGAAGGGTACACAGGTACTCCTTATGTAGAGTTTAAAGTATCTAACAAAGAAGGTATATCATACCTTAAGTTTAGTGGAGTAGATGGTAATACATCAGAGAATGCAGCTCGTGTACGTACTGAAATCTTTAAAGGTTTCTTACATTCAACAGGTGCTAAATCATTTAACAGTTTACCAACAGCTTGTAAAGAAGCATTAGGTAGTACAATAAATGTTTGCCTAAGAGAACGTGAGTATTGGACTACAGATAAAGAAACAGGCGCTCCTGTAGTAAAGAGTGTAGTAGAGTACAAGTTTGCTAACCCTGAGAACAGAGCAGTTATATGGAATGATAGATTTAATCAAGCATTGAATCCAGCAGACCAAGCAGCATACAAAGCTGCAAACGATGCGTTCTTAATGAGTCAAGGTAATGTACAAACAGATGACATGCCTTTCTAAATAATTATACGGGGGTAGCTAACACTACCCCTTATATATTATGAAGTTAAAACATATAGCAAAAGTTATAAAGTGTAAACTACACTTTGGTGATGTAACCAGACTTAACGAAGACATTTGTAGATACGAAGATAAAACTATTGAAGTAACTATAAAAGAGTACAAACCTAAAAGAAGTAATCAATTGAATCAATACTATTGGGGAGTTGTTGTTAAAATTATATCCGACTATACAGGGTATACTAAAGAAGAAACACACGAGCTGTTAAAGCAAACTTTTCTAAAAAAGAAAATCCTTATAGATGATGAATGGTACGACACTACGGAGAGTACTACTAAGATGAACAATAAAGAAATGTTAGAGTTCATTGACGAAGTTAAGATGTGGGCATCACAAACACTAAGCGTTTATATACCCGACCCACATGAAAAAGAATGAAATATTTATACCATTTAATGTTAGTTCAAGTAAGAACAGCAAACAATGGACAGGTAAATACCTAATAAACAGCAAGGCAACAAGAGAGTATATAAAGAAGAGCAAGAACTATTACGTCGAACAGACTGAACGGTTTATCGAACTCACTAAAGACTTACCTAAACCTTTGCATGTATCATTCTATTTCATACGCAATAGCAAACGTAGGTTTGACTATATCAATCCAGCACAAACAGTGCAAGACCTGATGGTCAAGTACGGATGGATTGAAGATGATGATGTATACAACTTAGTACCATACTTTCATGGATACCATGTTGATAAAGAAAACCCAGGAGTAATTATAAAAGTTTTAAAAAATGACGAAGCAAAAAAGCACACACAAGACTAGACTATTAGAATGGTTTAAGACACACAATAGCATTACATCTTTAGAAGCGTTTAAAGAGCTTGGTAATACAAGGTTAGCAGCTACAATATTTACGCTGATAGACGACGGTAATACAATAGAAAAAGAAACTATTGCAGCACCTACTAGATACAATACAAACGCATACGTAACTAAATACACACTAAAGTAATGAGAGAAATCAAAAAACTTACAGATGATTACATCAAAGATGATGAGTCATACTTTGCAGATAATATGTACGTTACCAACAGTATGCTTAAGCAGCTTAATAACGGTAGTACAATAGAGCTTGAACACTATTTAAACACTGAACATAAAGAATCAGAATCTTTATTAGTTGGTAGTGCTTTTCATTGCTACATACTAGAGCCAGATGAATTTGATAAGCGTTACGTTTATGCACCAAAAGTTGATAAGCGTACTAAAGCAGGTAAAGAGTTATATGCAGAGTTTTTAGAAACTATTGGAGATAGAAAGCCAGTGCCAGCTTATTACGAATTAGTATTTGAATGTATGAACAATGCTCTTATGGTTAATCCTAATTCAAGAAAATTACTTGAAGGTGCCAAGCAACGTGAAGTGATACACTTTTGGGAAGATGTAGAAACAGGTATCAAGTGTAAGGGTAAGGTAGACGCAGAAGGTGATGAGTATTTAGTAGACCTTAAGACTACAAGTAAGGGTGCTAACCTAAAGGCTTTTCAAAAGTTTGCTACAGACTATAACATTACACAGCAAGCAGCTTTCTATTTAAATGGTACACAAAAGAAAACATTCTTCTTTATAATGTGTGAGCTTAAAGCTCCGTTCGGTATAGGTATATATCAGATGAGCGACAAAGCTATTGAGCATGGTAACAAAGAAGTTGCAGGTTGTTTAAATTTCTACTCTAAAATAATAGAGGAAGAATTAGTAACTGACCTTAACGGAGGTAATGTAGTTATTGTGTAATGGAGTTAGTATTTGTATACGGTACTCTTAAGCAAGGCTTTAGTAACCACGGGTTGTTAAAACAATCTAAACTAATAGGTAGTGCGCAAACAAAAGAAAAGTTTGTAATGTATTCTAGTGGTATACCTTACGTTTCTAAAAGGTTTAAAGCTTCTTACATATCAGGCGAAGTATATAGTGTTAGCAATGACACTATGTACAACCTTGATATTTTAGAATGTCACCCAGAATGGTACGTAAGAAGTAAAACTTCAGTGGAGGTTATAGACAAAAAAGGAAAATTAATAACAGTAGATGCGTGGTTGTATTTTAACGAACACATACCACAAGGCGCATCTTTAATACAGTCAGGAATTTATGGACAAAACAAAACAAGTAGATTTAACGCCTTACTTCTCTGATAAAGATGTAAGAAAATCAATAGACATACTACTGCATAAGAACGCAGTAGTACAATCTAGCTTAGGTATAGATAGCACTAAAGAAGAAAAAGATATAGCACATGAGAAAACTAAGAGAATCAAAACTGATATTGCAGCCATGGATGGTGTATTCGCAGAACATTGCTTCCCTGAATACTAGCGATAGAAATAAAGATTTAATACTTGAAATTGTTAAAACTGCATTTACATACAAAGGCGTTGAATACAAATATATAGAATCGCGCAGAAGAGAAATAGTAGATGCTAAAATTATAGTATGCAAAGTATTGTATGAGTTCTTTAAATTATCATTTGCTGGTATAGGTAGTGTGTTTAATAAAAATCATGCAACTGTAATACATTACATAAAGATGTATAACAACACTTTGATACATAACAAAGAAGATGTAGTTTTGTTTAATAGATTGTGTGATAACGCAATTACAGGTATATATGGAGATAAGGTTGATTTAGAGTTGTCCTTATCTACTGCTGAATTAGAAAAGCTAAACAATCAACAATTACGTAGATTAATCAAGGAGATTACTATAGAAAACAATTCTCTTAAAAGTAAATTAGAGAAAATTAAAAGCTATGCATAGTGCTCCTATATATTTTCTAAGTATAACATACACAGTAAAAAGATACTTCATGAGAAATAAAAAATTAGAGTTACAACACTCTACAGTTTTTCATATGTCTGATGAAGTGTGTATAGGTAATACAGTTGATATGCTAAACAATGAATACTGGAATCAAAACTTACTTAATAGACTTAAAAAAAAGAATCAAAGTAAGAATGGAATTGAGTTGAAAGTTTATGCAATCAATAAAGAGTTGTCATCAAACGGTTACACAATCGAAAGATTTGAACAAGAGTTTCCTGCGTGAATCGAGATATGGAATATGAGCCGAATAGAAAGACTAATTGGCTCAGAATTAACGAGAGTTTCCTGCGTGAGTGGAGCATATAGTGTAAAGTCCTAACAGGGGTGTTAGGCGAAGTCAGCGTCGAAGGTAGAGCTTAAGTCACTCTACCCTTGACTATGGACTAAATCTGCTAACATAAGTAGAGTCAGTTATGATAAACAGTATATCAATACTAATTAATTTGATAAAAAATGCGTGGTATAATATCAAGAATGCTAAGAGTATCAATCAAGAAAGGTATAACTTTAAACGTTTTAAGAAGATACCTAAGAATGAAGTACAGAATAAATGTAAGCGAAACTGTGCTTGCAAAAAGAAAAAATCAAATTAAATAACTATGAGTAAATCTAAACGAGAATCTCTTATTAATATGGAGAAGGTAGATACTAAGGTAATAAACAAAGAGTTGATACCTGACTTAATCAAATTAATCGAACAAGAAAAAACAAAAGAAAATGATAAAACATAAAAAAGTATATACTACCTTCTTTAATTTAGACATAAGTGACCACATTCTGTGTACCATGTGTGGACAAGAAGCTGTAGATATTCATCATATTCAGCCTCGTGGGATGGGGGGTTCAGAGAAAGACTATATAGAAAATCTTGCAGCACTATGTAGGTTATGTCACGATAAGGCAGAGTCAAGTTCTTCATTTAATAAATCTGTAAGGTTAATTCACTTATCAAAAGTTCTAAATTTTTTAAAATATTCCTAATACTTATGCACCGTACCTACTCTGATACAGGTACGTTGTAATAGTATTCGCACTGCATTCCATGTTCTTTATGCCATACAAATGCATGTGCTCGCTTAACTGTAGATAAGTATCCACTATCATCATGCCATTGGTCTGTAGGACTCATACTTCCAAGATGTCTCACTGCAATACCATTGAGTTCTTCAACTTGACCCATGTAACTTGTTTTAAGGCTATGTAGATGCCCTCTATGGACTTCAATGTGCCTTACACTGCTCCATACATCTCTAAAGCGTTGAGAGATAACAGAAGCAAGGTTTTTGTAGTTCTTAACTCTATTACCGTGGTCAAATATCAGTAGACATTCACCGTACTTATATGCTTTCATAAGTGGTCGGCTATTGTCTACTGTCACATGGGGGGTTTTCTCGTATAATGCTTCTAGTGCGTCACCCATATGTAACATAGACTCTTCGTCATGATTACCAGGAACAACGACAACACGAACAGGAGCTTTTTCAGACAACAAATTTATAGCCTCAACTAATAATTTACGTCCGTATCTATAAGCTTCGTAGGCAGATACAGTATTACTCTGTGGTGTACCTGCAGTTGTAGAGTTGAACGGATTAGCTCTATCTATATTTAAGAAATCATTACCTACAACAAAGACTATTTCTTCGATTCGGAATCCTCTCGCTCTATGAAAAAGGGAATGAACAGCAGAGAAAAGCCTATCCCTAGCCACATCAAGACTATAACTATCGCCAGCAATACCCAACTTGCCAAGATGCAGGTCGTATGCCCCAATTTCGAGCAGATAGCCTTCGCTTTCTTCCTTATCAGTATTATAAGTAGGTTTAAGTGCATATGATTGAAACGCCTCAAATAGGTCTTGTTTTAAATCTTCTTTTAATTGTGGCAAGTTTTTCCAGATGTCAATCTTTTTAAACTTAGCTTTAGTTCTATACATAGTCACTGTAACAGGCTTTCTATCATTGTCAAACCCTGTAACTTCGTATGTACCAATATCAAACCAATCAACCTCCCAGGTAGACAAGTCTACATTACAGTTAGTTATAAGGTCATCTAGTGATTTTACTCTACTGCTGTTCTCTACAGATACAAGTAATGAATCTTTCTTTTCATTAGTTATAACTTTCTCTTCTGGCACTTCGTCAGATGAGTATGATGCTGCCTTAATATTGTCATCAAAGGCAGCTCTTAGCTTTCTTGCTTGCATTCTAACAGCTTCGTATGTACTGTCAAACATCTTAGCTGTGTATGCGTAATCACCTCTAAGTTTTTCTGGATTCTTTAATAAGTAACTACGTAACTTATCATTTTTGTTATTTCTTTCCACGGTTTCTTGCTCTATTCTTAGATTGACCTTCCTTCACCATCTTTCCATTTTTCTTGTGTGACATGTCTTTATTATCTTTATTACCATACGTACCTGCTTTACGGTTCTTGGCATTTAATTCAGACCTGTATTTTTTACGTTCATCTGTTGAATGGTATTTTTTATCGTAAGCCTGCTTTTTTTTACGAGCTTCAGGGTTTGAAGCGTAGTATTTTGCGCTTTTACTTTTTCCTTTACCCTTACCAGCTAATGAATTTCTAGCCATACCTAAACTATTTCTGAGTTTATAAACGCTACATACACAAAAGGTATGTATATATGAGTTTCAGTATAAGGATAACTTTCATCTTTAGAAAAACTTCTTACACCAAGCAACACGCCACTATATAATCCTATCTCTATTCTCATTACATTATATTTTTTTTATTAACTCCTATATCTTCAAGCCATTGCCTAATTCTAATACCAGCGTGTGTATCAAAAAAAAGTGACGAACAACCTACTTTTAAATTTTGATTATAAAGTAAGTGATACATCACTATATGTTCTAAACTGTCATATTGTTTCCAGGTAGCGGTGTCGGAAGCTTTGCCATCTATTTTACCTCCTATATATGCTATATGCTTATAGGTTTCATTTGAGGATGGGTGCTCCGAGCTCGCTTTATACCTTGATAACTGCCCATTATAATGGACTATATCGCAAGATACTAATAAATTATATTCTTTTTTTTCAGGTACGTAATCTTTTTCTGTACCAGTCGAATGAATAATTAAATACTCAACCATTATTCCTGCTCTTCCATAAACGCATTAGCAATTACGTATATACAAACGGTTGAAAGTAATATTATTACTATGTTTTCTATCATGACTTTTCTTGTATTAACTTTTCTAAGTACACAGCTAAGTCCATTGCTTCTTCCTGTGCGTGTCTAAGCCATTGTAGTTCAGTCAGGTCTTTTCTCTCCATGGTAACACCATACTTTTTTTTACCCTTTTCAGAACGCTTTAAAATCTTATAGCATACCTGCTCTTCTATTGCCATTGTTTTTTATTTTTTCGAAGAACCTCCAAAAAAGAAATCGATTATAGTATTAACTTTACTAGACATAGCACCAAAAACAGTACTAATAAAACCTATTTCGTAATCAGATAATTCTAAAGTATTCATTACAAAGTACTTAAACATGGTGTAAGATAGGAAAAAATATGCACCCGTAAAGATAATTGCAAGAAGTTTTTGTATAATGCTATCATCAGCAAATAAATTACGTGCACTTTTACGGTCTTCTACCTCTAACTTAAACACCTCTTGTTCATGTTGTTGACCTAATTGTTCAAGTTTATTTTTAAGAACCAATCGTTCTTCGTCAGTAGTTACTACCTCGTCTATTATAGTAGATGCTTGACCTACTAGTTTACTTATTATATTTTTAAACATCTGCGTATTTGTATTTAGTGTCTCCATCCTCATCTTTGTAGGCTTCGAGTACTTGGTTTCTATTATTAACTCCAACTAAAGATATGTGTATCCATGCAAAGTCAAACTCATTAATCATCTGGTCAAATTCTAATCCAGAACTTAGTATCCAATCATATATAACTTTGTTATCCATTTTACCATCAGCCCAAAATTGTATATCTAATGCCTGACCTTTACAATGCTGGCTTTTTCTACTACCACCAATAGCTCGATTTAAATCTTTTCCTCTGTATCCACTACTTATACGTATTGGCCCTATAGCATCTCGCATAGTCTGTATAAGATTGTTAATCAATAAACTCATGTTCGCTAAATGTTTATCATTAGGCTCGTTATCTATACCTAATCGTTTAGCTGTGTTGCTGTGCGTTATTTCAGACAATGCAAAGTTTTTACTTAATTTCATCTTAAGAATGTGTTAGAATTATAAATCCTATTATATAACATAATACCATAGTTGTCCAAAAAAATGCAATGGCTATAGTAGATTTATGTAACTTGTTTAAGTTTGTTTTTATTTTTTTCATTAGTGAAACTTACTAAATGTTATATCGTCTATTGAATTTTGTACTTTTTTTTTATTAGCATTTAACTGTAACATAATGTTAGAGATAAATCTCTTTTCTTCAGTACCATTGTTTAATACAACAACTGTAGGCACAGAAGTAATGCTAAATTTTTTTTGTATTGATGAATGCTTTACTATGTCTACCCTGTACACATCGCAATCTTTTAACGCAGGTAAAAAATCAACTTGATTACCTTTATTCCATTCAGCCCAAAACTCAATTACCACTGTTCCTTTAGAAGTTTTAGAATCAAAAGTGTTAGTAGAAATAAAGTCTTGAGCGTGGGTAATCAGGGGGAGTAGTAATATGTATACAAGCTTATTCATAAAGTTTTTGCTTGATGAGCTTCAAATCATCTTTGATTTCAGTTACATCTTCCTGTGTAGACATTATAGTTTGTCTAATTAGCTGGTCTTTCATGTCAAACTCAACTCGACTTATTTCAGGGTCTAATGGTTCGGGTAAAGCTCTAGCTTCTGCTATATCATTTTGTAATGTAAACCACATTGCACACAAAGTTGCTATTAGTGTAGCTATACCAGCTAACGTTTTTAAACTTACTTGTACTTCTGTATCTTCACTAATTTTAGTAGCCATGTTAGAATATTAAATAATTTATTCCTGTTTTCAATTCATAAGACGGTAAACCCCAAAACTTTAAGTGTTTACCCTCTACGAATATACTAAAATGTCTGTTAAAATTCACACCAAATATTAAACCTGTATCCCATTCTTTTTGTGATGAGTTTCTTTGATATGAAAAATTAGTCAAGCCTTTATGTATAGGGTATACAGAACCCCAAGCATGTAGCCAGTAATTTTTTTTGTATAAATAATAGTCTAATCCTAAAACTGCCGACACCTCTTGTTGAAGACCTAAATCGTCGAGTATGCGTTTATTGTAGTTGTTTACTGCATTACCAAAATGATACTTATAAAACTCGTTATCACTACCCGCTATCCACTCAGGCCCATTATCAGTAACTTGCATCCATATACCATTTGATGTAGGTAAATACATTTCACTAATAGCAAACTCTTCCCAAGTACCTTCGTAATCATCCATAGGATTAAAACCATACACAGGATGTGAACGATGGGCTACGCCAAAAGTAAAGTCCAAACTACCAAAACTTTTGCGTAACCTAACCTCGCCCAATGAATACTTTAAATTTATTAACTCATTATTAACATAATTAGCTTTAGCTGTAAATATATTAGATATGTATCTAATATTGTATTCTTGTTGAGATACTTCAATTCCATTGTTTCTTACAAAAGAATATTGAAATAGATATTCGAGCCCAGGAGCGTTAGAGATTGTAGCGTAATCGCTAGCCTCGTGTTCATTACCTGTGTAAAAATTGTTTTGTTTTCTTTGATAATCAAACCTTGCTATCTTACGAAGTCCAATGGTTATAATTAAATTTGGGTCATTAATCTGTGTAGTTTCAACAAGCTCTCCGTCTACAAAATTACTTACGTGCTCCCAAGGATTGGTAGGTAGTACACCTTCTACTTCAAATCTAGTAGGCATTATCTGTGGAGTACCTGTCGAATAACTTGCATATAAAGTGCTAAACCTAAGTACATCTAATTGCCCATAAACATTATGCACATTCATTAATGCAACAATATATAGTAACTTTTTTAACACTTCCATCTTCTTCTAGCTTGCCTTATTCTGCTGTCAGGGTCATTCTTTGTTTTAGCACTACTTTTTTTAAGTTGTCCTGCTGAACGTGCACAGTATGATTTACGTCTTCCTGCTGCCTTACTACCTTTCTTAACTTTGCCTGTAACGGCAGTTTTAAGTTTACTTCCAGGGTTCTTCTTTCTATATGCTGCAACTCCTTTCGCGGTCATTCCAGCACCAGATTTAGTAGGTCTATAATTAGCACCTTTCCCTTTAGTAGTTTTACGTATTGGTGTTTCTTTTTTTCTAGGCATTAGTTTAGTTGTCTGTCAAAATTACACTTACAATCAACCATACCACCATTCTTATAATTCTTGGCAGTTTTTTTTGCGCGTTTAAAATTTGCGTTAGTAGGAGCTCCTTTGCTACCTTTCTTGCGCATCTTTTCTTTACTACCCGCTTTAATTCTTTTGCGTTTAGCGTGTATATTAGCGTACAAACCTTTACTAGCCATAGTCTATCTATTTTTTTAATTTAGCTTTAACTGCTTTAGATAAATCTTTCATGTGAACTAATGGTTTACTAGTTTTTGTATGCGTCTTTCCTGTATGTAATTTACCGTTAGACATTTTATGACTAGCACCTTTCCATTCAGTACCATTTTTTAAATAATGTTTTACACCTTTCATGGTTTAGTTTTTATATAAAGCTACAGCATCTGCTGCATCTGCTGCATCCATAGATGTTATATCCCCAAACAGTACACACCCTCCGCTTATTAGAATAGAAGTACTTGTTACTCCGTCCATAATAAAAGTGTATGTACCATCATTTAAGAATTGACATCCAAAATATTTACCTGAAGTAGCAGTGGTTGCAGTTGCACCTTTATGTATATCAGTGCCTTTAGCAGCTGTTAATCTTGTATTTAAATCATGTATTGAAGCCATTGTATATTGTTTTAGTATTATTCAAATATAATTCTTTTTTATGAACCACACGCCTCACAATCAGGGTCATCCATATTGCACGTCTCTGGTTGGTCTGTTTCTTCTAAGTCTTTAATCCAACTATCCCAAGTAGTTCTAGCTGTTTCTTTGTTTTTCTCTTCAAAGTCTTTAATGTTGTCCATTGTTTTATTCATTTATTTTTAGTTTACCGTGTATCCAAGTTGTTTGGTCTATATAAGATTCTTCGTATGGCTTTTCATGTATTAAAGTTCTATTAGTGCCACCATCAAAATTTCCTGCAGATACATCTCCAACAAGATTGGCCATGTTACTTAAAGATTTAAAAGTGTATTTGTAATTACCTGCAGGTAGGTTAAACTTATCGTGGTTAAATTTAATTTGAAAACTATTATTACCTTCTACTCTTCCAAAAAATATATATCTATTGCCTGTGTATTCAGTAAAATCTGGGTTAGACAATAGCTCACTATTCATAAAAGAATTTTTAACTACATCTAAATTAGTAAATATATTATACAGCCAATCTCTATAATCAGGAAATTTATATATAAATGGAAGGCCTTGAGAACTTGCTCCGCTACCTTCACCTAATTTAGTTTCTAAACGTAAACTTTTAAAATTTAAGTTTTTTATACCATAGTTACTTTGTTCTTCTTCTGTGTTTTTATGAGAAGCTTTCGACATTGCATTTGCAATAGCTTTAATTTTAATTATATGTTCAGGTAAATAAAGTTTATCGAAATCTCTTTGATTAGTAGAATTTGTGTAATTACCACCGTTTTGAGTATTATTATCAAAATGCTGAGTTGGGTCATAGTTATCAAAATTTATGTCTGTATCAGTACCTGGAATTACACCTCCAACCATTGACAAGTCTAAATCAGAACTACAAGCAGCAAGAACAGGGGTATCATCTTCTGTTGTTATAGTAAACAGCATAACATCTTCCCTACCTAATGAATTTCGTTTATCACCTATAGATATTGTATCTTTATTCAAGTACGTATAAGCGTCTCTAGTAAACCCTACAAGATTACCACTTTCGTTTTTAATTTCTAAATTAACTATAAAGTCATCTAATCGTTTAGCTGTAATGTCTACTTTTTTAGACTTGTCTGTTGTTATTTTTATAGCCATAATTAATTTTTATTAACTGTAAATTTACCTTCTATCCAAGTTGTAGAATTTTTATAATTAGATTCTGAAACAGCATTAATTGGATGTAAAACATCTTGTAAGTCAGAGACTAATTTAACATCATAACTATACACACCAAAAGGTATGTTAAAATGTACAGAAGGTATTATAATTTGCATAGAATTATTGGTAATTCTTATAGTTCTAATATCTACAAAGTCACCTGCAGCATTATCGTTTATAGTAGGGTATATATATTCTAACATGTCTTCGTAAACAAAATTGAATAAATCTGGTAAAGTATTATATAAACTAATTAAACCCCTTGCAAATTTTTTATTTACATCTGAAAAATTAGTTTGTTTATCAGAGGTTAATTTAGGGAGTAAATAATTGTTAGAACATATTTTAATAGGTTGATTACGTGCATCATATATAGCAAACAAAACAGTTTTATCTGTAAAGTCAAACGCACTACCACCTACATTAGTTACATCTATATTTAATTCAAAGCTATCACCTTCTCTACAAGAGATGTCTACTTTAGTTGTTAAATCTACGTTTATCTTTGCCATAATATTTTATTGTGCTGAGTCATATTCTTGATGTGCTGTAAATCCTTGATTTGCCCAATCGTATTCTACTACTGTAGTAGCATACCAAAATGAAGTAGCAGGAAAACCGTCTATGTTAGTATCAGATTTTATACCTATCGCTACAAGCTCTCCAGATTCAAAATGTTTTGCATTATCAAATACAAAATGAAAAGCGTGGTGGTCGTCTGCAGTATTAATGTCGTGAGCCTTAGACTCTTCTATTGTAAAAGAAGTAGAAACAGACGCGTTTAAACCAAATGTTCTAACACTTATAGTAACTTCGCCTGAACCTGTTATAATGTGACCTCTTACAGTAACAGATACAACCCTTCCGTCAGTTGGTGACAAAAACGCTGCCTCTTCTGCAAAAGGAAGCGTTTGTTCGTTTGCACTCTTAAAAGGTATATACAATTGTGTAGTACCTATTTTATCATCAAAGTTATTAAAATAAATTTCTTTTTGTTTCGCTATAGTTGTAGCTCTATTTGTAGAAACCACTTCACCTGTTAAGTTTCCAATAGATGTAACTGTACCTGCAGAACCCGTAACATTTGTTTGGTCAGCAGTTGCACCATCAGCAACATTAAGTATTGTACGAAGATTAGCTGCAGATATTTCTTCTACTACACCTGAACCTGCAGAATCTCTACCTAGCACTACGTTAGTAGCTGATACGTTTTGCATCTTAGCATATGTGACAGCATCGTTAGCTATTGTAGTTGCTCTATTGCTAGAGGTTACATCTCCTGTTAGATTACCTATGTTATCTACAGTTCCTGATTCTCCTGAAGTATCTATATCGCTAGCTACAGCTAATGTAATAGCTCCGTTAGCGTTAGTTATAATTGTACCATTACCTTGTGTAAGTGTAGCCACTGCAGGACCACCTGTACCACCAATTAATAATTGTCCATTTGTAGACATTGCAACAGCAGCGAGTGTATCTGTACCTGAGTCTTGTGTTATTATAACAGCTTTATCTGCAAAAGATGTAGCGCCTGTTCCTCCTTTTGAAACAGGAACTGTGTCTGAAAGAGTAGAACCTGCTGCAGTAATTGTTATTGGAGCGCTACCATTAAAATCAACACCATTAATTGCTCTAGCTGTTCCTAATATAGTTGCTGTACCTGCATTACCTGTAACGGTAGTTTGTACTACATTTGTTTCTTTTGCAGTGTTAGCAGCAACAGCATCAAACATCTCATCTGTCATAACTCCCCAAGCGTCTGTTGTAGCAGCAGGAAGAGAAACATTATTACCATCGCTAGACTCTACAGTTAAAGATGTTCCGTTAGCTGTAGATGATAAGTTAGTAGATACATTAGTGGCTTTCGCTGTATTAGCGTCTATCTCTGCTAATAGCGTGTTAGCTAGCTTGTCTTCTGTGACTGCATCGGTTGCAATCATGTTTGTAACAATCTGAGTTTCACCAATAACTCCTGCACTTGTTGAGCCTAAAACTCTATCAGCAGTTCCTAAGTTCTGCATTTTAGCGTAAGTAACTGCGTCTGCAGCTATAGTAAGAGCTCCACTACCTGTAACATCCCCTGAATGAGTGGCATTTGTATTCTTTGCTGTGTTTGCATCAATCTCATCAAATAGACTAGGAGTTAGTAAGCCCGATACACTAGTAGTTGCAACAGGAATAGTTGCATTATCTCCGTCAGAAGAAGTAATAACTCTTGCTCCTGTATCGCCTGTTATTCCAAGATTAGTACTTACGTTAGTATTCTTAGATACATTTGCAGTGTGTTCATCAAATATTGCTTTAGACATAACACCACCTATGCTTGTAGTAGCTACAGGAATTGTTGCGTTGTCACCGTCAGAGCTAGTCACTATAACTGTCGTAGTGCCTGTAGTAACACCTAAATTTGTGCTTACATTTGTATTTTTCGAAGTGTTTGCAGTAATAGCTGAAGTCTGCCCACTAGTTATACCCGTCTTAGATGTATTAGCTGTAATAGCTGATGCTTGAGATGTAGTAATTCCTGTCTTTGCAGTGTTTGCAGTTATTGCAGAAGCCTGACCATTAGTTATACCAGTTTTATTGGTGTTAGCTGTTATAGCAGAAGACTGACTTGTAGTAATCGTAGTAGTGTTACCTGCTAATGCGTTAGTACTATTCGTACCTATTTGTAAGTGTGTTTGTCCATCTACATACGCTTTAACGGACTGTTGGGTTGGTGCTAGTGTATCACTATCACTAGCCATGTTATCTTCGTCTAGAAGCGCTCTATTGACTTGTGCATTAGCTTCTATATTGTTTAGCTTGTTTATAGACGCACCGTCAAAAGAATTTTTAGCTGTGTTTGCGTCTATAGCTGCAGCTTGTTCTGTTGTTATGCCTGTACCTGCTGGGCCTTGTGGCCCTGTATCACCTTTAATACCACTTGAACCTGTAGCTACAAAGTTTATATCAGAACTTTTAGCAGCGTTTTTTATGTCTACCTTATCAGTTGTAGTAACTACTACTGTAGGGTTATCTGTTCCTATTACTAATTTTATATCTTCTGCCATGTCTTTATATATCTATCTATTAACATTGTCTACATCTAAAATAGTAAACACATTACCTTCAAGTAGGTTTTTAGATGGGTTAATTACATTTGGTAAATTATTCACACCATAAAAATTGTTAACAGTTGTTGTAAAATCTGGTCTTAACAACCCAAACCTATTAGTGTAATAAAATTTTCCAACTGTTGTATAAGAATTTCCTACCACTTTGCGTACAGATAAAACTGTAGTATTTTTTCTTATGTTATTTAATGCATCAACAAACACATCTTTAAAAGTGTCACTAACCTGTAAAGTATATAGGTTTCTATCAAACTCCACTCCAAAACTTGTAGGTACAAATTTAGCAAATTCAACAGCAGTAGAGTCAGTAAATTTGATTTCATACAATAATTTTGCATTTAATATGTCAAACTTTGCTTTATAGTCTGCCTGATAAGCTTTATGGTCAAAACCAGGTATATCACTTCTAGATGGGTCAACTGCGTTTAAAATTTTAATAGTTTCTTGATATTTGTATGCATCTGTACCACTAAAACCATTAAAAAGATTAGCAACGTTTGTGTCTGATGCTCTATATGAGTCTACTAACGCATTACGCATAACACCAATAGATGCATCTTCAGGTATAGAACTTACTATTTTTAACATTGCTGTTTTAGTAATTTGTATAGCACCAATAGGTTTTGTTCTAAAGTCTAGCTTTGCTTCTATTAATGGAAAGTTTTTTCTATCTACAATCATCTCAAAATAAATTTATGTGTAAAAGAAGCACCTGTAATTATTAAATAACCTCTACCAATTTCTAAATCTTTTAAACCACCTTGAGGGTAATAATTTCCAGTAGTTAAATCGTGTATTTTTGTTATTTTAGACAGTTTATCTCTACTAAATATTTGTTGTATTTCTGTTTTATCACCTAATATCATAGGAAACCAACTTTCTCCTTGTGGTACAGTTATAATTATATTACGTATTAAATCTCCAACTATTTTTAATGTATCTATAGTAGTATCTGAAAATGTTAATTGATACGCAACTCCGTTGACAATAGAATTTAAATTAGTGTTTCCTGTAGATGAATCAGCGTACCATATTTTATTGTCATTACTTCTTACAGATGTTAAATTTGGTATTAGACTAAATAATGATTGTGGTGTAGCTGCTTGTCCTTCAGCTAAATTCGTCATGTCTATATAAAAACACAATATAACACTAAACTCACCTCTACCTTTAATTAAAATTTCTTGTATGTGCGATATATTTTCAGGGTAAGATATGAAACCAAAGTCCAAAATATCATTTGAAGCTAAAAGCTCTTTACCTGATATGTTTTCTACACTTATTACAGGTGGTTTGTAACTTTGTTTTCTTATATACCTAAATACTCCTGCATTAGAAGTTAATGGTATTGTAACTGTAACACCGTCACGACCTTTAATTGCTTTAAAATTAGAGCCTATAATAGAAGATGTTCCGTAAAATTTATTAGCAATAAAAACTGTTTGAGATACTCCTGAATTATATAATTGTTGCATCTCACCTAGTGAGGCAATAAACCAATCATCGTGTCCTGTATTTGGTGTAACAAAATCAGAAATTATTTGTGGTGCATCATCACTTGAAGTGTGTTGTATTATAGCTGTTGTATTAGCTTGACCTGAATTTAAAGCATCACTTGTGCTTATTCCAGCTGCACCATTTAATTTGTTAAACGGCTTTCTATCAACCTCACCAGGGCCTTCTATTAAGACGTGTTCATTTGTAGTGTCTACATAGAAAACCACCCCTCCATATATGTAATCTCCTATCTCTGGCGTTGGCATTAGTTAAGATTTATAATTTGACTTTTTTGTATGTCAAATATAGAGTTAATATTATTGTATGGTACGTTTTGTATTTTAGCTACTATTTTATCAGAACTTTGCCCTATTAGATTGAATTGTACATTTTTAACTTGCCCTGTATTTACTTCCTGAAAGTTAATTTTAATTTTTGCATTAAATTCTCCTTTTTTTACAGTGTGTTTGTTGATGTTAGGATTAAATATAACGACAAAATTAAACTCCTTTGTATTTTCTAGACTAAAAACAAAATTAATTTTATCTTTTTTTTTCAAATTTTGATTAACAAAAATAAATCCTGAATGCAAAACATCATAAGTTGCTGTGTATAACTTTTCTGCTTGTGTGTAATCACTTAATGTTTCATCAAAATAAAATAAAATGTCATTGTTTGATATTGTATTCGAATCAGCAATATTTTCTATAAAAAAAGAATTAACAATCATACCCTCACCACTTACGTTTTTAAGCGTTAATGGTAAGGCTATAAATTGTTGACTAAATTCATTATTTAAAATAGTAAATTTTGACATTTAAAATATTATCCTATAATTGTTCCAAAATCAAATGAACCATCCTCCTGTACTACTGTACCATCAGTATCAGATACTTTTATTTGACTTGCTTGTTCTATTTCAACTTTTATTAACACTCTTGATGTCCATACTCTTTTTTCAGATAAATTTCTTTGTGTTAAACTACCAGAAGATTCTTTTTTACATTGAGTGATACCTTCGTCTCTGAAATATTTTATTTCTAAAGCTTTGAAAAATACCCCTGATGCATTAGACTGATTAACAGCAAACTTAACGGTTAAATTAGTATTACTGTATTGGTAATCTGAAGAATTTTCTTCTAATAATGTTTTAGATGTACGTGATGTTTTAAATGCTCTATTCAATGTAGAACTTGCATCGTTAGTGTTTAAATCTTTTGCTACAAATTCATTTAAATTACTAAATTCGTCTAAAAAATTAGCGTTTTGAATAGAAAACGTTGGAGTTGAAGCTGAAGTAGGTTTAATTGTAAAATGACCTTCTGGAAGGTAGAGAGGGTCAAATAATGAAACACTTTTAATTAAAACATCTTCTAAACCTAAATTAAATAAATCAAAACTAAAAGTAGTCCGATATTGTGAATCAATAATTGCCGTTGAACCTAAATTTTTATAAAAAACAGGCACTTTTGTACCGTCACGGCGCCCAATATCTTCATTATCATCTATAAATCTTGCTGATTTGATTTCTGTTGAACCACCAAATGTTATACCTAATTCTTTTGGTTCTAAATCTAAAATATCAACTGTTGCAGTACCAGCAATTCCATTCCCACTTGCTGTGTACTTTGTATTTAATACAGTTGTGCTTCCAGCATGAGCACCTGCAGCACTAGCACCGTTTCCAGTTAAACCACCTGTAGGAATAAATACGTCTAGTGGTATAACATCACCTATATCTCTTCTTATACTACAAGTTAAATCATAACCGTATGGTCTAAAGACTCTACTTCTTAATTCTGCTGAAGCAAGACCGTTTGTAAATGCAAAGTCTGCTCTTTTAACTGTTACTGGGTGTGTAGGTTTACCATATGTACATGTGATATTATTATCAGTAGAAGTTAACCTACAAACTGCAGCACTACCGTCTTCTTTTACTAATACAGTAAATCCTTTACCGCCTGAAACTGCTGTGTACCCAGTTGATGCTACAAAATGCCTATCTGGACCAAAAAACTTAGATATGCCAAACACTTCAGCACCTACAATTTGTGAATTTTGATTAGAACCTGCATCATTTGCAAAATCTGTTAATCTATTTTGGTTTGCACTAGAGCTGCAAGTAAATGCTGCACTTTCTTGTCTAAATACATCATCACCAGAAGAGTTAAATTTTTTAAGTCCAAGGTTTATATTATTTATAACTGGGTTAGTACCAGGAGCGCCTACAAATTCTAATCTAGTCGCAAAGTCTGTTCCTATATTATTTGTTTGTGTATACGGAGTTATATGTAAAAGAGGTCTAGGCACGTAGTAAGCACCTTTAGTTTTATATGTTTTACCTGTAGCATATACATTATCGTAGTAAGGTATTCTTTGTGTACCCCATATTTGTCCATGACGACGCCCAGGTTGCCAATTTGTTATTGGTGCTCTAAATTCTTCGTTTATTGTATAAAAACCTCCATTTAAATCCATATCTTTATATACACCAGTAGAATTTCTGCCTGCGAATGCAGTATAATCTAATATGTTAGTAGAAGTATAATCTGACTCTGTAGTTTCGATTGTATAGTCAAGAAATTTTTGACTTGTAGTTGGTACATTTGTAGTTTCTGTAGCACTTGATGTATCTGCTAAAACAGTATTTTCATCAGTAGCAGTAAAAACTTTTACAGAACCTGCACCTCTATAATAAGTGTTATTTGCATCCAAAGCATGCTTACCTATAACGTCTTCATTATTTAAAACGTTTATTCTAACGTTGTGTTTTGATATAATATCTGAAGTGTTTCCCTCTGCATTTTTATAAACTTTTCCAGAGTCAACTATAGGGCAATATTTAGAAGCAAGTGTGTCTAATTTTACATAAGTGTGAGAAGCATGAACTATATCACTTACAGGCTTATCATTATTAGTGTGTAAATTTGAAGCTTTGTCATATAAACCTATAGCTGCTGAACCGTAAGTAAGTTGTGGGTATACTAAAAAATTAGCAGTTACTGTTTTGTCTATAACATCTTCTCCTTGAGTTCCTCTAATTGATAAACTTTGATTAGTCATTTCGTTAGCAGCTACAAAATTAGGATATAAACTTGCTTCAACACCAATTGAATCGACTACAGGCGTTGCATCTAAAGTTCCATTTTCATAGATTTGGCTAGATAATATTGTATTATGTTTAAAAGTAAATGAAGTTGTATTTTTTATTGCTGTATCGTGATTATACTTAATTTTTGAATCAGCTTGTGTGAAAAAAGTAGAATCGCCAGCATTAGGTCTAAATGAAAAAGCTTGTGTTACAGCAGAAGCATCAAATATAGTTAATGTAGCTTCTTCAAATATGTAACCATTAGCATTCCATGCTGTAAGTATGTCAGTATCGTCTACACCTGCAGCCCCCCCTATACCTATATGAAATGTAGTGCCTTCAAAAAAATCAGGTGGAATTAATGCAGTGAAACTACTATTAATATAAAGCTGATTATCAATTGGATTTAAATTTACATAAGGTAATGGATTAGTTTCGTCTCCAGCATGCCAAGAATAACCAGTTACAATATCTGTACTGATATGTTTAATAGTTCTAAACAGATTAGCACTAGATACTGAAAGTTCGTTACTAAAATTAACACCTACAAAACTACTACCAAATATAAATAAATTTTCTCCGTTTACTTTTAGCGTAATATTATAATCTTGATTAGCATCAGTTCCATTTATAACGCTATCGTGACTAATAGATAATGTATTTTCTTTTTCTCCATCAAAAATTCCTTGACTTACATCGCATTTAATTAAAACAGCTGCGTATTTTCCTGCAGGAATTGGATTAGCTTCTATGTATGCATGATTATAAATAGGTATAATAAACTCTGCAGTAGAAATAGCTGTTGTAGCGTCATTTATTGCATCTATAATATTTGTACTTGCGTTTTTATTTACTTTAATATATACTTCAGGCCCTGCTCCAACTGCATTAAAAATAGCTGTAGTTAAACCAGCAGTTCCTGAAACTGCAGCCCAATTAGCGGTTTTTATTTGTTCGTAAGAAGTATTATTAGATTTTACAACACCCATAAATGGTTTAGATGGCGTCCATGATGAAGCTCCAGTTTTTTGTAAAGGAGATAATGTAAAATAAGCATCTTGTATAGCAGTGTTACTTCTAAAAGTAGCTCCTGTTCCTTCATGCTCAGTTGACATGTTAACACCATCAGCGTTTTTTATGTGCATGTCAGATATTGATACAGTAGAACCTGGGTCACCTGAGCTTTCAATAATAACTACTCCATATATGTATTCTTTTCCACTAACAGAGTCTGTTAACTTAGTTTGAAAAAAATTTGTACTACCTAGGCCTGCAGGTCTATCTAGCACTGCTGCGCCACTATTACCAGTAATTTTTGGATAATTTGCCATTTTGTTTTATTTTTTTTAAGATATTGTAAAGAATGTACTATCTGGTTCAAACCAGATTCTTTTTTTGTTTTCTATATTAGGCATGCAAAATCCTATTGATTTTACAAAGTGCCCGCTTGTTTGTGGTGGCGTAATAGCCATTTTATCGTCTTTTAAATACAAAGTATCTCCCTCACTCCAAGAAGCTAAAGAAGAGTTTTCTGTATCTTCAAAATCAATAAAACCTTTTTGCATAACTATTAAGTTACCGTTTTCATAACTAACAAATACAAATAAATTTTTACTTGCATAAACAGTTTGATTTGTGTTAATAGAAACTAAAGCTGCGCTATACGGATTATTAGAATCAGTTGAATTTGTGAACGCACAAACATCACCGTACTCAAATACTCCTGGGAAAGGAAAGCCTTCAAAAAGATATTTAAGTTCCATCAAGCTATCTGTAGCTCCGTTAGGTAAGCCATTAAGACCTACACCAAAAGAGTTTATAGCAATGGTTTGTTGCTGTATAATAGGGTTTATTATAACTGTCATTGTTTTGTTACATCTTCAATTACTGTAAACTTTCCATATAACCATGTAGAATAAGAAGCTGAATCATCTGAACTAGCAGCAGTGTAAACAGCTTTTTTTCTAGTTTGTAAATCATATTCATATTCACCTGCGTCTATACTCATGTAAGCGCCAGGTATAGTAACATATATTACGTCTCCTAAAATTCCTGTACTTGACTTAAACCAAATACCTGCGTCATCAGGATTTGTACTTCCTACAAAAGGAGTACCTGTTTTAGCTCCAGACCAATGACCTGTTCTTGATAAAGTTGGTAATGTATTATTTGTAATGCTGTCTTTCCACCAGAAAGAATACACGTTTAAAGATTCAAAATTAGTACCAGCTTTTTTAATAGTCATCTTACCTTGATAAACTGTAACAAAACCATTATCAGTTGAAGATGGTGAGTTAGTTTGAGTACCAGACAAATTAAACGGCAATTTGCTTACAGAATCTTCTACACTTAATTTCATTTGAAATGTGTCGTTCTTTCTTGCAGTTATATTAAGCTCTACAGCTATGTCGCTATTTAGTTCTAATGCCATTGTATAATTTTATCTAACAAATATAGTAATTATTTTAGTACTCTTTTGTTCCTGTCTTTCTTGTTACTTAACTGCAAAGGACCTCTTAAAGCTGTAGGTATTAATCTTGCAAAGTGAGCAACAGCTTTTGCGTCTCCTTTGTCACCATACTTAGCCTTACGTTGATATTCTGTTTGCATAGCTGTATGATACAATGCAAGTGCTAAATTCTCTACAGTATCAGATGCTGGTATGTTAGTCATGTACGTAAGTTTAGGTACGTTACCTAATAGCAACATATCACCTAATAACTTTTCAAAAAACTTAGATGTTTCATCTTGTGGTTCATCGTCATCTAATCCTGTTTTAGATATTGCAAACAATAAAGATGCAACCATAATACCATTTGTACCATACAGTACTCTCATAACACCATCACGAACATGTGGTTCAAATTTAGCTAATTCTTTTTTAAATTCTTTTGGTTTAGATAACTTGCCTTCTTTGTTCATTTTATCAATAAACTTACGTGCTGCAGTTATAGAACCAATGGTCATATCGCCTAAATCATTAACGTCTTCTTTTTTAAATCTATCTGCTAAGAAAGTTGGAAACCATCTTTTAAATTGCATAACCATATTACCTAATGAATAAAGTTGTATAAAACGCATGTCTGTAGCAGAGTAACCTCTACCTTGAACGTCAATCACTTTTCTTTCTAACTTAGCAATATCTTCTTGCGATAGTTTTCTAGCACCTGTTTTAGCTGCTAAATCTTCATTAAATTTAAGTGTTCCATCTTCTGCTATATAATAAGCTTCCCATTGTTCTTGACTTAACATACCTAAAAATGATGCTTGCTGTATATTGTTTTCAGCTAATACCATAGGCGCAAAGATTAAAGAGCTTAACGAACTAGTACCTATACCTTCTGATATTTCTTCAGCTCTATAAGTTAAGATACCAAACTCGTCTATCATTTTTCTAGCTTTCACTCTAGAAGCGTTGTCATAAGTACCATTACTTTTGATACCCCAAAACCTAGCTTCTCCTTTACGTAATGCTTTACCACCTGCAAGTCTGTATGCATTGTATTTACCAATTGCTACGTTACCTATTGCAGCAGGTATGTTAAAACCTAAAGCTACATACATAGTCCATTGTGTAAAAAAGTTTACTAATACCCTTTCAGGTTGTTTACTAAGTATTTTATATGGGCTGTCAGACAATGTTAAATTCTTTTCTTTTAATAAGAAACCACCTTTAACTACTTTTTCTAAAAACTTAACAGAGTTTTCGTTAAACTCTCCTAGGTTATTTATAGCTGCGTCTATTTCAGCAGTTTTATCGTTAAACCCTGAAAATGATAAATCATACTGTTTCAAACTAGCATCTCCATTTATAGGCTCAAGACGTGTCAAATCAGAATAATTTACTTTATTACGCTCTGTTTTTAAATTGTCTGCGCTTATATAAGAATGTTCAACTGCTTTATCGTCACCCGCCCAAGATAATGTGTTCCACACTTGCGCTTCTGAATCAAAGAACATATTACCGTGTAAGAACATAAAGTCTCTAACGTACGTGTTTAAGGCTTGATGTATATTATGAGTGGCTAAGTATGAAGATGTCATAGAACGTTTGTGTACGTGTCTGTTAACAGCCTCTTCTGACTCTAGCTTCATTATATCATTAACAGGTGATTCTACATTAATATCATTGTTGTCGTCATCTTTACCTAGTTCCCATAACTTTTCAGCTCTTTTTTGTATTTCTCTAAACGCTTGTATACGTTGAGGGCCTGTCATAGTTTGCAAGCTTTCTGCAGCAGACTTTACAGTTTGTCTTTTACCTTTTACAGTTTTAGTTTCTTTAATAGTAAATGACTCTCCTGGTGCGTGCATAAATATTGCTTTCCAACTAAAGAAGTCTAACTTTTCTGTTTCTCCTGTAATAGGGTTATACGCTTCTATAACTATATCATTAAGCACAGCATCACCTTTAAACATTTGGTAGTACATACCAAACAATCCTCTTCTGTGATATGTTTCCCAAGAGTTTGCATTTATGTTTGCTACGTAATTAGCACCTTTAGTGTTTTCATATAATCCTTTAGCTCTAATTAGTTGTTTATAGAAGTTAGTATACTTTACATACATTTCTATATAATCTTTTTCTTCTAATGATAATGCCTTATAAGCATCACCATTTCTTTTTAACTCGTATACACCGTCTCTTTTAGTTATTTTAAATAAAGATTCTTTAAGTTGCAAGTTAGATACATCTTTGTATGTAATGTTATTACCTTCTACAACTTTGCGTATACCAGTTTGTGTTTCATAAAAATTACCAAATAATATTTCATTGTAACTTAAAGTACCAATAGGCATGTAGTTCATATAGAACTTTTTAAGTTTCATCTTTGACTCACCACCAAACTCAGCCATTTTACTTTTAAATAGCTTATCAAGTTTGTCGTTCATTTCTTTAGCAACAAGGGCTAAGTTCCTTGTGTACTTCATATGAGTCTTCTTGATGTTTTTATTTATGTATGCTATTGCAGGTTTTGTTTTACCAAAATCACCTGGCGACATCCATAATTTTAAATGAGATATGTCTTTAGCTTTTTTGTATTTACCATCTATGATAGTTTCTACAAAACTTTCACCATGCGCGTATTCCCAATCAGCTATTTGTTTCTCTGCTATGTGATTACCAAACTTAGTTTGTGCAACACGTAACAACGTGTCAAAAGCTATAGCGTCCATTGTAAAGTTTTCACCATTTACTACTACAGTACCTTTACTTATGTCATCCCTAAGCTGCGCATACACACCTCTTACTCTTTCAAATCTTTCGTCAAGAGCTTTCTTACTATCTTCTTTGTTGTCTTTAATTAATCTGTATGTAGTATCGTCTAGTTTTGTGCCTAATTCTTTTTTTATTGCAGCAGCTTTTTTAACAGACTCTTGATACACTTTGTATTGTAAGTTAAAGTCTTCTCTTTCTGCTGGAGCTAGTGACTCAAAGTCTACACCTCTAGGTAATATCAATTTAGAATATTCTTTATCAGAAAGTTCAACACCTGTTTCTCCATAGAAAGCACGTGAGTTAGAACTTACTTTAAGGTATTTCTTTTTACCTACATCATGGTATGTAACACCATCATCTTTAATGTCTTTAGTTGTTAAAGCACCTAAAGTTTGCAACATACCTAATTCAGGTAATTGATTGTTGTATGTAATGCTTTGCCCTTTTTGAAATACAGAGCGTTTTTCTTTTACTTCATTAGATATTTTT
>Ga0208814_1000313_pt1 | contig 32570 bp, 28 predicted proteins | sample MalvirAntarct_55_FD_184253 | JGI IMG/M metagenome (GOLD analysis project Ga0208814, IMG submission 184253) | Marine viral communities from the Global Malaspina Expedition - Malaspina viral metaG Antarct_55 (SPAdes) (version 2) | ecosystem: Environmental > Aquatic > Marine > Oceanic | place...
ATATGCTTCTTTAAAATATAAAATATGAAAAAATTAAATAATAAATATTTAAAAACAAAAACAGGTTTCTTTAATCATTTAAACATAGAGATAAGAAATGGTGATATTCTACAACAAAGTGAGGGTACTAAAAGATATTTAGTTTATAATTTATTAGGAAATTCTATTTTAATAAATGATGAATTACCTGACACTCCTATGTTTTTTTACTTCGATAATAACGATAACGATTTCAGCATAGTAGATAATATTTTTGACAATGAATCTTGGTTTTCTTATTTTTTTAATAATAATTATTAACTTTAAATTAAACACAAAATGAATAGATTAAAACAAACTTTAAGTAAGATAACGCAATGGTTTTTACCACTTGTTAGTGGTAGTACTTATGGTAAATGTAAGCACCTTAACAAAGAAGGAATTTATAAAGATTACCGTGATGCGTACATAGAATACGAATGTTTAGATTGTGGTGAAAGAATATTTGAACATATGTACAATAAATAAATAGATATGAATATAGCATTAAAGATTGTTTGGAAATTAATAACAAGCACACTAGAGACTATTGGTGTATGTATAGCGTTTGCCTATGTGATTAGTGGTTTTGGATTTTTATTCCTACTAAGCTCTATTGTAGGAATTCTTGAAAGTAGATCTACATTAGTTACTATAATAAACAGTGTAGCATGTGTGTTTATTATAGCTTCTTGGGTATTGTTTATAATAAGATGGTTTATTAGTAGGATTCGGGAGGAAGAACAGTAAAAATAAATAAATGTATTAAACAAAATGACAGAACAACACATACAAAAGAAAAGGATTGACGAACTAGAGGCAGAGGGATACTATGTTATTAAGTTAATAAAGACCAACAAAAATGGCATTCCTGACCTTATCGCAGTTCACCCAGATGGTAAGATACTTTTCAGTGAGATAAAAAAAGAAGGTGGGAGGCTATCAGAACTACAAAAATATAGACTAAAAGAATTAGAAAAACACGGATTTAAAACAGAGGTATACAATGGAAATAAGTAAAGAAAAATTAGAAAAAATAAGTGGCGCAATACTAACGTCCTTTATTAACCTGCACTACTTAGAAGAGTGTGACAGAACAGGATTGTTTAAACAGAAAACAAAGAACAACCTAAGAAGGACTATAAGCGACTTAAAAGAAATAGAGCTAAACTACTACAACAAGGTAGAGAAAGTAGACGATGGTGACCTTGCTGACAAGCTAATCACAAATAAAATGATATTTATCGAATGGATGCTTAAAAAATTTAATTTCAATGATTTTTGTAAATTGCAGGAGATTTGTCTTGCATATGAGTTAGATAAGGATGTAATATGTAAGGCGTCAGAAACATTATTAGAAAAAAACGGAGCAGTGAAAATAGGATAAATTATGAACGAAATAGAACTAAGACCAACAGAAAAAAAAGACCACTACAGGTTGCTACTAAACGGAACAGATGTTACTGGCGAGCAAGAAAGAAGTGTGTTCAGGCACATAATACAGGTAATCGATAACGGAATAGAATACTAGTTATGACAGAACCAAAGGAGTTACTAGAGGAACGGTTTCTGGAAATAAAAGAGGTCAGAGATTCCGCCAAGAGAAATAATCTTCCAGAGGAAGATATGTGCAAGCTGGACAACATATACCACAGGTATCTTGTGTGTATAGACCTAATGGAAACAGCATTTATGGAGGTGTTTGTGCACGACGCAGAGGTTTACAGGTCTAGCAAGCAGCTATTCATTAAGCAGCACAAAGAAATAAAAAATTTGAAGTATAAATTAGCAAGAAAAAAATAATGATGAATCCATTAGATGAGAGGAGGGTAAGACACGTAAACCATTTAATGGAAAGTATAAACAACCAGGCTAGTGAAATTTACGAGGGTCTTGTAGACAAGGACTTTGAACAGGCAGAGTCAGACATAGATAAGCTTATATTAATCTTAATTAATATAAAGTCAAGTTTTAAGGACGAAATTTAGAAAAGTTTTATTACATTTGCTAAACCATTTTGTGATTTTCTAATTGTTCACAATATTTGTTTTGATAGCTTAAAAGAGCCTCCTAACCGAGGCTCTTTTTTATTTTTGCTTACGCCTCATCTTTGTGGTTCGCTTCTTTTCAGAGTCCCACTTCTTACAGTCCCACTTAGGGTCATTCTTAGCGTAACACGCCTTTCTTTGTTTCTTGTTTTTAAATGGCATACCTTAAAATATTTTACTTGAACTCTTTGATTTTCTTCTAGTTGAAGGTCCAAAAATATTGGACGAACCTGTTATAGATTTTTGTTCTTTAGCCTTCTTTTTATCGTACTCTTCGTTTAGCTCTTGTATGGTTTTTATTTTTTTAGGTCTGCCTCCCTTTCCTGGACCTTCTATTTGATACTTCGAGAAGTTTAATAGTCTTAAAATATCTTTACCGATATCTCCATCCTTACCTATGTTTCCATAGTTCTCCACAAACTTAGCAATAGTTGGAGCAGCAACACCTGTAAGTGTGGCAAGCTCTAAATATGCTTTTTGATAAGCCTCAGATTTTTTTGTAGGGTCTTTTAATTTTCCTGCATACGCAAACTTTTCAGTTAAAGCTCCTGCGATAGATAATATACCTACTGTTTTTATATTACTACCTGCCCATGGCTTGCCAGTAAAGAAGTCTCCTGCCATCTGAAATAAATCTCCTACAATAAATAACGCATTTAAGTTACCAATCATAGCTGCCCTTAACAAATCTAACTTGTCATCATCCCTCTCATCTCTCAATATTCCTGGAAGTCCCATAGATACATACTGAAAAAATACAGGCATGATAACGTGGTACATAAAAAATGTTCTTAGGTTTTCAGCTACTGTACCCTTACCCGCCTTACTATCCCATTGCGATAGTTTTCTATTTAGGTTTCTTATAGCCACGATTTCCTTTCTAAGATACTGTTTAGGTGTAGTCAAGAACATATTAAGACCTCTATACAAAGGATCTTTAGTCTGATAGTAATCCTTATCCTGAAGGTCACCAGACTGCTGAGTCCTTTTAGTATCTCTTTCAAATAACCTAACTGCATGATCTATAGCCTCCTGCTCTGTTGCTTCTGGATTCTTCTTTTTAAACTGTGCCTTGTAGTACGAATAGTTTGGCATACCTCCAATATAAATCGCAGACTTATCACCAAACTTAGTTGTCCACATCGCAAAGTTAACTATCCAATCCTTTGCACCTGCAGGTACAAATTTTCTCATATTAGCATCAGAATATGTCTCAATAGCTCTCATAATACTCTGACTTTGTCTATCCTTCATGTATACTGAGTTGTCTCTAATCTCCTTATAAACACTCATCATTTGAACCTTGTTCTTTGCAGCGTACTTTAAGTAATTTAAAGGACCTATGTCATTAGCATATGTTATGAAAGACGTTAACTGCTTAATCATAATAACAGGACTTATAGCAAGCCTTGATAGTATGAATACGTTATTCATAGCGTTTATAAAAGTATTACCAAAAGAAGTAGAAGTACCTCTAGAAGCAATCTTATCAATAATTGCTAACGTATACTTATACACATCTTTACCATGAATCTTAGTTATCGCATCGGATATGTATTTATTGTTAAACAACTTAGACATATCCCTAACAACCTCTCCATAAGCAGAAAAGTACTCCATCTGGTTTAGGTATGTGTTTAACACATCCATCATATCCATGGTTTGTATAGCCTTATTGCTATTCTCCCTAACCTTTGTTCCTGAAGCCCCTACTGCAGTAGAGTAAATATTTCCTGAGTTTTGCAGGTCTAATATAGAAGCCTCCTCCTGGTCAACACCTTCCCTATAAATTGTTCCTGAGTAGAACTCATTCCAAGGTAGGTCGGTTCTGTAAAGCTTCTTATATGCATCGTTATAGTGATTATATAGAAATGGATATAGTTCATTAACCTGCCAATCAGCAGTCTCCTTTACTTTAGGGTCAAGTAAAGCAGTCATCTCATTCATTATTCTTTCTGCATTCTGTTCATTTATAGCTTGAATAGCCTCCTTTTCTGCTTTAGTTGCATCTTTTGGAATGGTTTTTATTCCATACATTTCAGGATTAGCAAAAGACTTTTTGTTTGCAGGATCTTTATACAGGTTGTATAAGTAAGCGATTTGATTTTGAGACTTAGGAGATAGTGGAAGACCATCTTGAATCATTATGCCTGTATCTTTTGCAAGTCTATTTTGTCTTGATTGTTTCTTCCAGTTCTTACCATATACTTCTTTTAAGTGTTCTTGAATCAACTGCTCAACAAGCATCATTCTTCCCTTAAATAATCTACTTGCCTCGTCTACTCTTTCGGTAAACATTTCCTGAAGGTTTCCTCCATACATTTCTCCAGGCAACTTATCTAGTCGGTCCATTAAAGAAAATAAATCTTCAGCAGAACCAAAAGCTTTTCTATCTATACCCTCTTTTAATGACCTTAAAAATTTTTTTATTACATTTTGAGTATCTCTCTTAGCCTTCTCGTTCTCAAAAATCTTTTTCATCTTGTTCAACTCATCAGAAGCCTCAGGGTCGTTCATGTCAATTTTATTTCCTGTAATCGCTTCGTATCCTAACTCAAATTGTTGTAAGTAGTATAGGTGTTGTTCTCGAATTTGTTCTCTTAACTGAGACCTGCCATCCTCAATCATCTCCTTTAATGTTTGAACAATATTATCTAACTGTTCTACCTTAGTTTCGTTTGTGTCTTTAAATTGCAGGGTATTGATATACATCATAGCCAACTCTAAGTCAACCATTTCACTTCTAGTGTCTTCAGTTTGATTGACCTCTGCAGCTAATTGATTGAATCTGTTTTGTAAATCTATTAAAGCATCACCTATCTGCGCAGGAGTTGACTTCTCATTTAAAATTAAAGAGTTTATGAAGTCAATTCTTTTTCTGATATCATCAGATATTTTCACTGGCTTTTTTATTCCATTCTCTACCTTTGAATACTTTTTGTTTAGTATTGATTTTATCTGTGCCTGAAGAGATTTTACGTTTGTTTTGTTTACAAACTCAATAACCTCCTTCATTAAATTCTCAATGTTACCTGCATTAACATCATTAACTTTATTCACTAAATCAATAGCATCCTTCTCAGTATACAATGCTTTAGGTAGCGACTGACGAATAAAGTTTCTTAATGCAGTCTTTTGTTTCTGCAGGTCTCTAGCACCCTTTACTTTTTGTCTAACGGCAGCCATAGCCTTACGGATCTTAGCACCCATATTGTTAGTAGGTCTCACTCCTGCAGTATTAGTGTAGTCTGCAAGCATTCTGGCTTGTTGCGTAGAGAAACCTTTTCTAACACGAGTCTCCTGCGTACCCTTCTTCTTGCTACCTATAGTGTACTTGTCACCCTCGTTAATATACTCAGGTTGTTTCTGTAGGTACTCAATAGTCTTGTCTACTATCTGTGTTTTAGTTAGCTTTTTGTTATCCTTTAATTTATCATTCTTTTTTACAAGCTTTTTTCTGTAGGCTTCGACTCTATTGTATAGTTTAGTTCCTGCCTTGATGCCACCCTTAATATTTGTAAAACTCTTAGGCACTACTTCTAAGAAGTCTTTATCAAGGCTCATTAGTTCATCTACCTCTTTTGCTGGTCTATTCAATACACGTACTAAAAAGTCCCTTATATTAGACTCTTTAAAGTTAGCTTGCCTGCCCTCGTTTATAATTTGCTGAGTAGACTTCTGCTCACGAACAGAAGGAGCTTCAGGGTCGAAAGTAATGTTACTACCATCAGCAAGTTTTATTTGATTAGAATTAAAAACAGTAAAAGTATCAGTGCTTTTTGTTTTATTAGAATTATTGTAATTATCTTTTACGTTATCTACTATAACACCATCTTTTTTACTTTCTAATGCTTTTGAAATAAGATTTCTTGTTTTACCCTTTTGTTGTACATTTCTCCATAAAGAATTTTCTCCATTTTTAATAAATGGATTTCTAATATTTAAAAAAGCTGGCAATACTTTCGGAACTGAATTTTGATAGTCAAAAGCAAATTTGTCTTTAGCATATGACTTCGCAGTGGTTATATCTTTTGCAAACCAATGAACGCCTATACCACTCCCCATTCCAAAAATCTGGTCTTGACTTTTAAATATTCCATCTTCATCTAAAAATCTACCATCAGGTGTACCATGATACACAACTAACGGCTCACCATTCTCATCGACAACCTTACTAGCATTTGCAGGGTCTGTCTCCCAATCACCGAACCAATTTTTAAATGCAGGAGTACGAACTAATTTATATTGTTCAGGAGTTAAATTACTAGGCTTTCCATTAGGAGCTAAGTCAGCCTGCTTACGAGACTGAGGTGCGTCCTGCTGCTTACGAGACTGAGAATTAGTAAAATCGACTACAGGAACAGAATTTATATTAAGTTCTTTTGCTGCATAGGCTCGATGTCTTCCGTCACTAGACCTTACATCTGTTTTGTCTAGCGAATATAGTGTTAAAGGGTCTAGTTTTCTTCCATCTTCTATGTGAGAAACTAAATCATCTATGTTTTCCTGAGTGTCCTCGTCCATTTTTAATGGCTTGGCTTTAGATAAAAACTCATCAGGAGTCATGTAAACTAACTCACCACCTCTTCTTTTATAATCTGCGTCTCCATACCACTTTCCTATATCTTCTAAAGGATATGCCTTTTGCTTACGAGACTGAGGTGCGTCCTGCTGCTCTCTACCTTCTCTTATTTCTGATTTTACAGTAGCTATTTTAGGACCTGATCCTGCACTACTTGATACGTTTGAACTTTTAAACCTAGCTTTTTGAAAATCTTCAAATGTACCAGAGAATGGAGCTTTACCTGATGCTATTACTTTTTTACCTTGTTTGTTTGTTCTATATTTCCTGGTGTCTTTAAGAGCTATTTTATATAACTTCTCTACAGAATTTCCTTTTGAATCTTTAAGGTCAGTTTTTGTAGAAACAACTACCTCATCTTTATTAAACTTAGTATAAGAATCCGTAACTTCAGTACTTTGATAAAAATTAGTAGGTTGAACAATTGCTTTTATTTTTGCTTTTACTGTCCATGCAAAAGAAGGATGATAATCAGCATCTCCCTTTTTTGGTCTTGAGGGTGTTTCAAAAGTAGTATTATCAAACTCTATAAAACCAATTAAATCAAAAGGCTTGCTACCTACATTCATAGGGTCTTCTAATTTTTCAGCAAATTCAATTTTATTTTTAACACCTAAAGCTTCTTGAACTTTTTTATTGGCAGCTATTTTATCGTTTAATATTTTTCTTAAATCTGGCGAATAATTGTTATCAATATCTAAGAGTTCAACTAATTTTTTAGGATTTTCTATAAAATCATTTAAGTTAGTAAGGTTTGTTTCATTTCTTTCATTAAATGTCTTTAAAGCTTGTTTACCATCCTTACTGGTTAAGCCACTATTGAAACTTTCAATTAACTCTTCATTCGTTATAACATTATTATCTAATAATTTTTCAGTTAATTGAGCAAAAATGTTTTGTTGAAACTGCCAAGAGCCTTCTTTAGTACCTACGTGTGGAGAAAATAAATTTGCATCACCTTCAATAGCATTTTTAATAAATCCTTCAGCATTTTCTTTACTATTAAAAGCAGCAAGATTAGAAACTTGACCAGGTTTTGTACCTGTTTTTTCCATCATTAAAGCAGGATAGTTTTTCCCACCATACAAATCTAATACAATACCACCCCCTATATCTTTTTTACCAGAATCAGTGAAATCATACATATTAGTAAGGAAATTTTGACCCTCATAAACTCTTAAATCTTTTTGAATAGTATACTTTGAAAAACTTCTGGTGTCTTCTGATATGTCTGGAGCTTTTGATTCTCTACCTTTAAAAGTAAAAGTACCAACTTGCCCAGACTCACCTTGTTCTTGCTCTACATCTAACTCTTTATCTATTTTATTTAAAATATCTACATCACCTTCAGTAATCTCTTCACCTGTTACAGTCTTAGTGGCTAGTACATTTATAAGGTCAATAACACTCTGGTCATCCTTACCAAACTCACTACCCAATTTAATACCAAACTTCTTAGCTATCTTTTTTAAGAACTCAACAATAGCATACTTAGCAGGAGCTTTTAGTTGCTTGTAATTTTTAAACTCCTGGCTTGACATCAAGCCTATAAGCTCTGCAATAAACTCCTCTTCTTGAAACTGTTCCTGTTTGCCAGTATATAACTTACTAAAGGCATCAATTTCTTTATAAAGCTTACTGTTTTTAGATAAGGTCTTCTTAACAGACTCAACCATTTTTATAGCCATTGCCCTTGCCTTTGCGTCTGTCTTTAACTTATTTAAAAACACCGCATGAAACACCTCATGTGGTGCAGTGCTTAACGTAGCATTAGTTAAATCGATATGTATGGTGTCTGTCGTAGTATCATAATAACCTCTACCTTTTGTACCAGTATACTTAAAGTATTCTGACTTGCTTTCGTGTAAAACAATTTTTGTTTTAGGAAGTAACTTAGCAATAGCCTTAGCACTAGCCTTGGCTATTTTAATTATTCTTGGCTTTAAATTATTTACTTTTTCAGGCTTACCCTCTTTGTTTATACTCAGGTTAGGAGAAATACTATCACCCAACTCATCCTTAAAAAACTCTGTAATATCTTCTTGTTCTTCTACTTTTACTTCTGCTTTGGGAGCAGGAGCAGGAGCAGGAGTAACAAGCATATCAGCCCCTACCTCTACCTCTGTATCCGTTTCTGTTTGTTGGTCTTTCTTAAATAACTCAACTGCTCTTTGTAAAGACTGTGCATTTGTTATTTGAATTTCTGTTTTGCCTCTTGACTCAGCCTCATCCAATAACTCTTTACGTGCCTGATCTAAAAATTTTATTTGCTCGTCTTGTTCTAAACTTCTAAACTCGTCTATATCTGCTACTGCTTCTTCGACTATTTTTTCACCCTCTTCTAAATTTGAATCAAACTGAGTAATTCCTTCAGCCTCAGTCTCTGACTCTTCCTGGGTTGCGATACTTTCCCCTGTTAACTCTTCTAGCCTTTTATTAACCCTGTCTAAAAGTTCTTGCTTTGGCTTAGACAAAACTTTATCTGCCCCTTCAATTTGATTATCTAGAGTCTCTTTTTGCATAAGCAACTGAAGTGCCTCCTTTCTTTGGTTAGTATTAAACTCATCAAACGGAATACGATTAGCTATCATTATTCCTTCTAATTTATTTACAAGGTCTAACTCCTCCTGAGCTTCTTTAGCATCTAACTCATTAGATGGATCAGCTATTCTGTTTTTTAATCCTGATATGTATGCACTTTTTAATGTAGGTTCTTGTATCGTATTCTCAAATATTTCAAAAACTTTAGGGTCTAGATTCTGAACCTGAAGACCTTTAACAGCAGCACTTACTGCAGGAATACTGCCCATAACAAAACCACCTACCATTTCAGCTAAACCTGCTTCAACCACCTGTGACATATAGGTTGCAAAAGTTTCTGGAGTCTCAAACATCTTAGACTCCTTACTAGCATTGTATACATCCTTTATTCCAATAGTTGAAATCTCTTGAGCAAGCCCAGTCTCAAACTCTGCTAAACCTGCTCCTGTTATAACTAAAGCACCCCTTCCAATCATACTCTCAATATCCTGACGAATAAACTCCTGGAATGTCTTAGCAGTTGTGTTCTTGTTTGACTTACGTAAAGCCTTGGAAACTAAAGAGTTTAGTAATCCTTTTTGTGATATAATATTTCTAAGACCTATGTTTTCCAATACTGCCGTAGCAACACCTATAGGCATCTTTACTAGTGTTTTTTCTGCCTCAGATATCTTGTCAAACATAGGATTTTTTTCCATCTCCTGGTCTACATAATCCGTAGACATGTTGTACATCTGAGCAGTACGTTGTGCCCAACCTACAGGAGTTGATGTTCCTAGCATTGCAGGCAGTGAACCTCCTAATCCTAAAAAACCTTTCTTTAAAAAATTCCCCTGCTTTTGAACCTCTGCCCACTGTTCTGTGGTGCTCTTGTCCTTTAAAAAATTAAAAGAATCACGCCCTGCAGAAACCATACCCTCGTTACCAAAGTTGTCTTTTTGTGCTCCAACAACTGAGAATGGATTTCTAAACTTAGGGTCATCACTCATAGCATCAGTAAAGGCACGTTCTCTTGCACTTATCAATCTTTTCCCTTCAGGGTCACTAGGGTCAACCTTTGGCTCGTAATACTTTTTAGTCTTTCTTTCAATGTCAAGAAGTTTATCTTGAACTATATCAAAGTTTGTTTCTTCTTTCTCCTGAGTTCCTCCTTTTGTAGACCCTGTTTTCATAGCTCTAGCTCTTGCCATGCTAGGTGTATTTAAGAACCCTTTAGTGACAATAGAATCAAAAAAAAGTTTAACATCATTGGTGTCCCCACCAAGAGCTTTAACCACCTCATCAAGAGACATGTCTTCATTTAATCCTTCAGGAGCTAAGCCCTTTTCTTTAGCTATTCTAATTATGTCCTTCTTGTATACTTCTTTTCTAGTTTTTACAGGAACACTGGCATCAGTATCATCTCCCATTATCATCTTCTCATCCAGGTATGTTCCTAAGTCTATAAGTGAAGAGATTGGTGTAAACGTAGGTCCTGAACCACCCGCAATTTCATTCCAAAAACCTGACCACCATGTGCCTTGTTCTGCTTTCATTGCAGTGTAATCTCCTGCAATCTTGTCTAACTTTGTACCTTTATATTTAAAATCTTTAGACTTACCCTTTATTTCTTTAAGTTTTGCATCTAGTTGTTTAGACTCTTTTAGCCATTCATCGTAGTTTGCTTTTAATACAGGATTATTTTTTATAAGCTCCTTGCTAACATTAGAAAAATTAGAGTCGTATATACTGTCTAGTTTTGCTTTAGATTTAGCATACTCATTAGCCTCATAGACAAATCGTTCAGATTCTTTATTAAATAGTTTTATGGAAGCATTTAATTCTTCATCAGTCTGAATAGTTCTTTGGTTTTGTACTATAGCTTGACTTTGTTTTAGTATCTCGCTTTCCTTTCTTTTATTTTCTCTAAGAAATTTTTCTAATTCTTTTGAAGTTCCTTTTTTACCCCACAATCTATCAAGATTTACATACAGATCTTTGTTTGTGCCACGAACTTTAACACGCATAGCATCAGTACCTAAAACATTAGTGGTTGACTCTTCAAAATCAAATCCATACTTACCAAACTTGTACTGCATTTCTGGCACTACAAATTCTTCTGGATTTTTTATCTGGTCTGGAGTAACAGAAGTCTTTAAGGATGCTTCAAATTCTGCATCCTCGCTTTCTATAGGCTCAAGTATATTTTGTGGTTGGTACTCTGTAGTTTCAGGAGTTTCTTGTGTATCCAAGGAAGTGTCTTCCGTAACCAATTCCACATCTTTTTTTGGAGCAACAAAAGTAGATTCCTCTTTTTTTTTTAATCCATAAACTTCGTTAAAAGTTTCTATATCATCAACATTATATGTTGGTTTAATAACCTCCTCAAAGAACATTTGTTTCTTATTATCATCCATTAGATAATTTTTAAAATCATCTATAGATCCAACATCATAACTTTCTTTTAAGTCGTTATATAGTAATAAAATAGCTTCTTCGTTCATATTAACTTCCTGGTAATTTTTTCTTTGGTTCTGTTGCTTTTGATTCTTCTATTATTATACCTTTAGATATATCAACACCTGACTCCATAAATACATCTGCTGCTTCGTTTGTAATCTTTGGCAATATCCAGTTTAAAAGGTCATCACTATTATCAGTACTGTCTCCGACAACAAAGTCAAATTGATCTTCTGGATTATTTGGAGATATTACCTTTATCCTATCAGACCCGAAGCCATAAGATGTTTCAAATTTAAATCCTAAAGAAGATAAAGATGCTTGTAGTTTAGTCATTATTACATCCTCATCTTGATTTACAAAATATTTTTTAGATTTTCCAAAAAATTGTCTAACCTTTTTCCTAACATTTGTTACATTACTTTCTATTTCCTCACCTCTTCCTGCACTTGTCCCTTCAAATGATTTATCTTTTCCACCACCAAATATTGATTTTGTACTTAATCCTTTTTCTCTCTTAGCTTTGTCTTGAACTCCATGAAGCTCTACACCTGCTGCTGCCCAATCTACATAACTGTCAGTTATAGGAATAGCTTTATTTCCAGTTCTATTTCCTGCAGGGTTTTCATAACGAACCTCCATAAAGTCTCCCATTACAGGATCATCTTCTGTACCTATATTTCTTGAAACAAAAATTATGTCTTTTAACATATTTTTAGATTCTTTATTGTATGGACTAGAAATAATAGAACTAACAATACTATTTCTTTTAGCAGAGTCTTTTGTGCTATACAACGAGTTCCATAAGTCAACAACACTTCCTTGTTGTTCTTTAACTATTTCTGAAGAAGTAAGATCAGGCACAGCTTTAGTGGTCTCCTTACTAGGCAGTTGTCTTTCTAACTGCGTATCTAAGAATTTTTCTGCCGACTCCATTTGCTTCTTACCAACGCTGCCACTAAAGTCAGGACTAAGCCTACCTGAACCAGGTTGGTTTGGGTCGTCTACTAAAAGAATAGTGTTGGCATCTTTTTTATTAGGGTCTCTTGTAAATGTAAAAGATTTTCCGTTTGAAGCAATACCAACAAAGTTTGTTAATATACTACCAACAGCCCTTGGGTCAACAAGCTGAGACTTAATTATATTTTTCTTCATACTTTCAAACTCAGGCATTTCCCTAACGTCATCAAGTGAACTATACGCACCATCTGTTGTTAAATAAGTCTTTGCAAAATTAGAAACCTCGGCATTAAAGTTATCCAGGTTATACTTATTTACCTGGTCAGAAACTGCAAAATTTAATTGGTCTATTGTTGTAAAACTTCCAGGGGTTCTGTCCATCGTTCTAACTGTCTTTCCTGCAACTTCTTTATCAATCAACTTACCCATGTTTACCTGACCATTGGTGGGGTTTATATACGCCTCGTGGTTTGAAAAGTTTGCAAAACCCTCAAGCTCTGACATTTGCCATTGTTCTTGTGTTGCAGACAAGCCACCCTCAAGCCTATCCATCTTTACTTTATACTGTGCCTGATATTTTTTAGAAAGGTTAAAAAGTTTTGACGTACCCTGTGTTAAATTAGCACGACCAATGTTGTAGTCCTTTAACTTTAACTGACCCGACTTTAAAAGCTTGTCCTGCATTAAACGCATTTCTTGTGCGTTGTTAGCGTATGTCATGGCAAACTCATTTAAGCCTTTATGCTCACCCTGAGGAGCTTCCGAAAGTGTAGTGCTTAGTTCTGTGGTAGCGTCATTGATAGCCTTCCTTTTGGAGTCTCTAATTGTCTGAACCTCCTTCAAGGAGTTCACCATGTTGGAGGTTATCTCTGACCAGTTTACCTGACTGTTTGCATCCCTTTCTGCGTACTTATAATATGTTGCCATTTACATTTTTCTTTTATTACTTAGTAAAAATAACCCATTGATTCAGTATTTGATAAATCTTGTTCCTGAACTAAAGACTGATCTTCATCTTCTATAGGACTCATTTGAACTCCAGTTAAAGCATTATTAAATAAAGCCTGCTGTTGTACACTACCTCTATTTATAAAACCCTGTGGGTTAGCTAAAAACGAGTCTTTATTAAACTGAATACCCTGCTTTCCTTGAGCTTTATTGAATTGATTTATAAAATATGGATTGTTTTTCTCAATCTGATCGAATGTTGATTTATTTAAAACTCCCTGTCTACCTTCTGCTCCTGATGCTTGTCTATATCCTGAAAAAGCTCCTAAAAAACCTTTACCTTTACCTGCTCCTTTCATATAAGCCTCTCTACCTGTTTGATTGGCTTGTCTATATGCCTTGTCGGATGCCCTTACTCCTGCGCTCCTTGAAAACAGTGGTGCTGCCTCTAAAGCCTGTGCGCCAAAGGCTGCTAACTGCTGAAACCCTTGTGCGGTTGCCGCTGCTTCCGCCTCACTCGCATCAGCAGATGCCATCTGTGCGCCTGCAACTGCACCTAAATCTAACTGAACACCAACGTCACGAAGCCTTGAACTCTCCTTTGCACCTCCTACATTTAGAGACATTAAGTCTCTTCCCATTTCTTTTGTTATATTTCTCTGACCTTGTTGCTGCGCTAACTGGACCCTTCCAACGCCTGCCGCTGCTCCACGCTCAGACTCTCTAGCTGCCTCAACACTTTGCGCCCCCTGTACCAATAAAGCCTCACGCTCTAATTCGTAAGGTAGCTTGTTAATAGCCAAGGCGTCTAAGTAGTTTACCTCTAATTTTTTTCTAGCTGCTGCCATTGCCTTTTCTGCATCTCTGTCAGCCTTTTCGCCTAATTTTCTCTGTGCACCAGCCTGAGCAAAAGACATTCCCATTCCTCCTGCAGATAAAGCTAACCCAGCTATTGCCAATCCTATTAATGCCATAATATTCTTTTTTTAATTATTTCTTGAGGTAGTTCTTTATAAGTGTCTACATAAACATCCGCCTCAGCTTCTTCAAAGATACTAATTTTATGGAAATGATTTCATTATCTCAGACTCTACCGCAAACAACTCAACGGCAATTGTGTTATTGTTAGTTAAAGTAAATTCTGCGTAGTGACCAAGTAAGCCATGTGACTCAGCGGTTCCGTTCTTAATAAAGAAATAATAGACTGGTGTCGTTGGAGGTAAGTTACCAATAGGAGTACCCAATGGGTCGTTCAGTGGTCTAGTTATAGTGGTGTCAACCTCTAAGTAATTCTCTCCGTTTGCAATATCCTCAACCTTATCCTTTACCTGACCTATTAGCGTAATAACATTGCTGACCTTTGTATACAACAAGTCCCCGATGCTTATAATGTTTCCAATGCTTACCAATGGGTTCACACTAAAGTTAATTAAAACTGCTGAAGGGTTTGTAATGTTTGCAAAAGTATTACTACCTATACCGTTTGCCGACCTTAAAGGATATTGAGATGAATTTGCAGGGTTGATATTAGAAGCCCTGATGTATCCAAAGTAACCGCCCTCTTTCTCCTCAAAGTCTCCAGAAGAAATAAAATTACTAGACTGCTGGTCACTGTTAAGACTAGCAGTCCATGCCGAGTCAGACTCTAAAGACAGTGTCTTAAAAATTTTGTTTATCAAAGGCTCGTCATTAAACACAGAGGTTATGGATGAAGAATAGTCAGTACCGTAGTACTGATTTCTCTTAACATTTGTATTGTGCCTGTAAAGATCTCCATTCTTAAATGTGTAGAAGTAGTTGTTCATACCCACCATAAAATCAGGAAAGTAAGAATAAAAAGATGGGAATCCTTTTACCCCATCGTCATATGTTAAAGTATAGTTTGGCATATTTATTTATTTATTTATTTATAAGTCTACACACAATCCTCCAGAACATTGTTTTATCCCTAATACTTCATTGCTTGCTATTTGCATTATTCTAAACGTTCCTGACGCAGTGTTTGTGCTTGTTGCTGCGTAAGCATAAAACCCATCTGCTAGCCCACCAACAATTTCGTTGGTATCTGCTAGATTAGAAAAGTTAGTGCCCTGAACAGTACTAAACCCAGCACTTATAAGGTAATTAGTTGTACAGAAATCACTGCACACCGTGCTTAATGCTGACCTAAACATTGTATTTGTTGGAGGGCAACTTGGACCCGATAAAAGGACACCCAAAGAACCCGTCGTTTGTTGACGATAAAAGTTAGAAAACTTCTCCTTATAAAAACCATTTGTAACAGGAAGGTCTAATAAAATATTTGAAAATATCTCAGAGGTTGTACTAAACTGATCACCCAAAGCCATAAAAACGGTTACGCTTGTACTTGTTACGCAAAACAAATCACTTGCAGAAGTGTCTTTATATTGTAGTGTTATTGTATTCTCCGTGCATCCAGAACAAACCTGTTGAGCAAGTAGCTTGCATCCAACAAGTTGCCTAGATATTACACCATCAGAATACCATCCGTCAGCAGCACAAATTGTTAAATCCGCATTGGTAAATACCCCCGTGGCTGTTGACAGCGTTGGACCGTTTAAATAAATATTTACATAATTTGCCATATTAATTGTTTATACTAAAGTTTAGTAAAGTTAGTATATATTTTTTTCTTTCTATGTCAAAACTAATTTTAACAAAAGTTATTTTACCAATTCTTAGTAAAAAATTTATCTTGTTATTTTTTTTTGCGTTTGCTTTCCAACTATTTGTATACTTCATAATTATATTTTAAGGTTCCACACTACAATTACAGCATGCATCAAGAGGGCTAGTTGTTGAGTAACAAAGTTGCAACAACACAGGCTTTCTGTAGTCATATATTAGGTACAGGTAATCGCCTGTATTTCCCGAAGGCATTGTAAAATCAGAACGGTATGTGGACGGTGCTCCTGTTGCATTAATAACACCAGTCGTAGACGCATTTATTAAGTCCTGTATAGCAGCAGATGTATTGGCATACAGTGTCCCACTCCTTAAATATTTAAAATTATTTGGTGGGTTAGAGAACACGAACGTATCGGTTGGCGCAATCTTGTTAGATATTATTGAAACAATAGCACCGTCAGCAGGTATAACACCTGCTCCCTGAGGTCCTGACACAGAGCTGTACTGAGAAACGATAGGGTAGCTAGGGTAAATGTTAGTTATCTTTAACTGAACCTGCTCTTGATGTAAAGGAGAAACAAAAACTCCGTCAACCCATCGATATTCGTTATGTATAAACTTACCTCCGTCAAAGCTATCAGACACAGATACTTGAATAATTTCTATAGTTTTAGCAGCAGGACAAGAAACGTCTAAAGTTACATCTGCAGCAACAGACCCTGTAAGGGTAAGCTGAAAAGTTTCAATTAAAACCTTGTCTTTGCTAAAGGTAATTGTGTTACTGCCTTCTACTAATGCTGTTGTAGTGGTCGTGCCGTCGTATAAAGTTTGTGCATTAAAAGTTCCTGTCTGAGAAAACGCAACATTAACAATGATTGTAACCTCACCAACTAATTGACTGACATTAAAACATAACACCTTGTCTGTCAGGCTATAAGGAAAAAATTGATTAACGCCACAGTCAAAACATTTTACATCAAATGGAAGCGCATCGTCATTAATAGAAAACACATACTCTCCCATATAAGGATCGTAACCACCAAGCTTCTGAGTATTTGGTGATGATATAAACCTATCCCTAAACCACGAACGCATACCTGCCTCAGATATTACTGTTAGCTGCTCATTTGAATAAGCACTACCAGTCAATTGAATTAATGCTCCCCGTTTTTGGTCAGAGAAATATTTATTATATCCGTATACCGCAAAACTTTCTGGATTGGAGCTTATACCAAACTCTTCTAGCCTAGCAATCTGAGTTCCTAAAACCTCTGGTACAGAAGCAATAGAACCACCTGCGGCAGAATCAGAAAGTAAATTTTTACCTGCTAATACGTATGATATTTTATCCTCCTGCAATGTAAGAATGTCTGTACTTCTTGCAAATAATTTTTGTATTGGTCCAAAAGATTCCTCTGTTTTCTTAAAGTTTAACAACCCTAAGTTAAACTCATTTAGTTTATTTACATTGCTTTCGTCATTATATATACCGCTGTAAGTAATATCTGAAAAACGATCTGCCTGCCTGTAGTCCTCAGAAGAGGTTGTTGTAACCCTATTTCCTAGCAACAATGAAGCACCAATTATTGAGTCTCTAATTTTATAGCTTTCAACACCGTTACCAAACGCAAAACAATTAAAAAATGATGTGTCTATAATCGCAGGCTGCGTTAGCGTCTGAGACTGAATATTTCCTAAATGAGAATTTTGTACCGAAGTACTAGTAATAACTACGTTACTAGCTAAACCAGGCACTGTAGATGCTGATATAACCATTGAGCTACAGTCTCCATTTATATTCTGTTTTGATCCCCCTGGATTAACAATTACCTGTTCTTGAATTCCTTCCAAAGTATACTCAAAAGCAATTGGGTTTAGTTCTGCAGCAGCAACACTTAAATTAAATAAACATCCTTCCTTTACAATATCAAAAGTTTCTGAACCCTCAAACCATACATCTGGTTGTGCATCAGACGGCTGTGTCTCAAAAACTATTGTGCTTTCAGTTCTAAATATTTCAAAGGTAATACAAGAGTTTGACCTTCTTTTGTTTTTAGTACCACACGCTATAGTACCTGTGGTTATAAAACGTATTTCATTTGTATTTAGGTCTTGAAACCATCTATACTTGTTAGTGGTTTCGGAACCATTTCCAAGACCAAAATTATTTGAAGCATTATCCGCTGTAGTGGTAATATATTCATTTTCAATATCTGGTCCATTACCACCAACGTCTTTAACCCCAGTGTCTATAATATTCCCAATGTTATCACCGTTCCACCATTTAATAATATCATCGTATTCTTTAGACGCAGTAAGCGTGGCTTCTAGTCTATACGTCCTACGTTCACAAGATAATTGCCCTGAGCCCGAACCCCTTCTTGTAAAGTCAAAATCTATTTTTATTCTACTTCCTGCAGGTATATTAAAAGGAGCAAATAAATTTTGGTTTCCATTCCCACTTAGACCAGTATAAACACCAAGCACTGTGGAGCCTGCTCCTCTAGAAACAGAGCATTGCTTACCTGGTAATATAAATGGGTTGTCTCCTAAATTAACAGAAAAATCCTGAGCCTTTATTTTCATGTAAGTACCTGCAGGAATAGAAATGTCAGTGTTATCAGAAGTTTGAGGAGGAGGAGTTAAAAAGTCTGACTCCTTAGCACCCTTGTCTAAAACAGTTGCATATGCACACCTAATTAATGGACCCTGGGAGTCTGCCTTCACAATGTACCTGTCACCCGTCTCAACTTTTCGTTGGTTCTCACCCTCTAATAAAAAATATGTATCATTAGTGGTAGGATCCACAAAGAACAGTTTTGTATAAATTGTTTCGTATGTTTCTGCACTAGGCTTTATAGCAAACTTATATTTTGTTGCCCAAAAAGGTGGGTTTTGTTGCACAGGTATTGTTACCCTAAGTGAGTTTTTTTGATCTGAAAACCCACAGGGTATGTGTTCACTATTGTTGGGGCTAACCAACGCAGTAGATGACCTGTTAAATTCATCCATGTAAATTATTCCTATCTCATAGTCCCTATTGCTATGTAGGCTTTTTGTGTTACTTATTGTTTGAAAAGAAATCTCTGCAAAATTCCAACTGTAATACTCGTATGCATTCTGTGTTGGGGTAGTTAAATCGTCTACCCTTCTCATAGATATTAGCTCAAGTCCGATTGTGGTTGAACCTGGTGTTGCTACAATACCCAAAGGTTGATTTGCTGAAGATATACCGCTTTCAAATTTTGTCCAACTAGGAGTAGACCCGCTGTCTAAAATGTTTGGTATTGCACAGTTAATTATGTCAGTTAAGGTAGAGCCCTGGCAAGATGTTTCGGTAAGAGCGTCGCTACTGTAAACAGGTTTAATTGTGGATGCTATACCTATTTTTTCTTGGAAGTCTACGCTTATAGCTAAATCATATACGCTAGTAAAAGCCTGTGGCAATACATAAGAAAACGTAAAGTTTGTTGTTGTTGTTGTTTCAGTTGGAGTGCTTCCCGCAAAAGAATTATGAACAAAACTTGCGTCAATAGAAATAAGAGCCCCTGCAACTAAATTAAAACCATTAAAGTCCATAATCAACTGAGCGTTAGTAATAGTATTACTAAACCCAAAGGTGTATCCAACATTACCAAATGTATCAACGACATCCTCTCGACCTATAAGTTTTGAGATTAATTCGGTCTCATACTCAAGCCTAACAGGAGAATTGTTTATATCTACCAGGTTGTAATTCTCAATGTAGTTACCATACATTAGCCTGTTGCCCATTAATGTTTGAGCCTGAGCCAGTAAAGGAACATTGTCAAAAAGTCTTAATAATTCTGACTGCGGTAGTATTGTAAATATTTTGCTGTTCCTAAATTCAAACGTGTAGTTTGTATTGTCAGCAAGACCTAATTCAGATTTTTTTAATTTTTCTACAACCTTAATAACAGTACCACTGCTGTCCTTAAATAACAAATCTATGGCTTTAACCAAAGAACTACCTGAGTTGTATGTTATTACTGCGGTGTTAAAATTGTTTATCATACCATCATTTAGATATGATTCACTACTAAAACTAAAAGGTTTTGCAATAAACGCAGCATCTGAAAACTGAGACGTAGCCGAGTACTCATCATCATGGTACTCATACCTGTACGCAAACGAAATAAGTCTTTCTTCTAAGTAATTTTCTTGACCACCGCTCGTGGTAGTCATCTCAACAGTTGGTGCGCTATTAGGCGGTTTTTTTATAACCAACAATGACTCAAAAAATAAAGAAGCATCGCCATCACCATCAACAAGCGGAGTTCCACTAGGACTGTCGTAGTTACGTTGTGTGTTTAAAAACCTTGGAGGGTTATAGTTATCTGTCCAAAACAGCAACCCATCCACTAAATTAATTCCTGTAATAAGAAATTTTTCGTTAAAATTTAAAGTTGTTTCGGTAGGAGTTGTACCCCCTTTAGATACGCTTATTGCGTGGTATATTAAATTGTTAGTGGTTACGTTAAAAGAAATTATTAAATCTAGCTTACCTGTTGGTGATAGAGAAAAATCAGAGTCATGAATAAACCAATACAGTGTCTCGTTAGCTCCGTCGTCATACGCTCCAATACATTTAGCTAGGTTGCTTAAAGTTTCTCCTTTGTAGCTTAAAGACGTAAGCTTTGTGTTACCCTTAGAGTTTTCAACAGCACCCACCTCCGTGGACTCAGAAGAACCAAGCCTAACATTTAATGCGTCAACATATTGTCCGTTTGGAACGAGTCGCTCGTCAACGGATTTATTCATCTTACCTGCTATGAAATTTCTTTGAATTTTAGCCATATTATTTTATCCACTTATCTCTCCCCCTCAAGCTCATTAATAATCTCCCTGGGTGTATGTTGCTTAATCTTATTTTTGCGTTCCTTAGAAGCGATGATTTTGCTTTTCTAGCTCTATTTACAACATACTCTTGAACACCTAACTTAGAATTTAAAATTTGGTAACTAATATATGCGTAAACATAATCTTCAAATAACTTATTTACCGTAACCTGAGTGTCGTCTCCACCCTCCATACCGTCAGATATATACTCCAGAATACAGCTATTATTTGCCATAGTAGAGTCAAAGTTTATTACACCTGATTTTTTATCAATCCTAAACGTAGGGTTAGCATTTGCAGTTTCTGTATTAAGACCAAACCTTGCACCAACAGCAAAATCAAAGTACCAGCACCCTTCGTATTCGTAACCTGTTAAGCCATTATATGGACTCAAGCTATTTAAATATATGCTAGGCTTTTGACCTGTAATCCTGTCAAAGTCTAATGGAGAGTATTCTGGCTGTAGAGCCTTACCATCCTGATCAAAAAGTATTCTAGTGTCGTTTGCCTGAAGGTAAGCCTTTGCAGAATTTACTTGAACATTTTCTACCATAGGTCTTATAACACCATTTTGGTAGTAAGAAATCCTAACCCAGTTCACATAATCAGAAGGTAAAACAAACCTAAGCTCATCAGAAACAATTAGCTGCAATACCTTTACCTCTTTAAACGCATCATAATTTAACTCTTGAATCGCTCTCTTTGCATGAAACAGTATCTTAAACCTTTCCTCATTGTTTACCAGAGAATGGTTCCCTGAATACATTAACTCATAGTTTACAACTATGTCTTTTAATGACACGTACTGGTAAGAACCCCAGTTTTTATTTTCAGGTGCTACACCTCCATTTTCGTAATACTCGTATTGGCTAATGTATGACATATCTATTTCTCGCTATTATTTTCAGCAGACTCTACAGCCCCTGCGTATTGTACAACAGATGCCTCTCTTATTGAAACCCCTGCGTACTGTAGTATTTTCATTGTTAAGTCGGTGGCATCATCTGCAAACAACTCAAAGTCCTGATAATCAGACTGAGTCTGATCAAAAACAGGTTCGCTATTGTTCCCTAAGTCTACATATGTCCACTTAGGAGCCTTGGGGTATCTTATGTACTGACAAGCAACTGTTGGTGCCACGACAGCTAATGGGTACACTGTTGCAATATTCCCTTCCGTAGTATAAGCAGGAAACATTGTAGATGGTGCTGTTAATGGAGAGCTGTTTAATAATAAAATTTTACTTTGCTCAATCCTTTCCAACTCTGTTCCACCTATATATATTTTATTTATTAAGTAATAATCAGATCCTGTAGTAGCAATGGATGGTAACAAAAAACTATCTTTTAAAGTACCATTCTGATTTAAGTTTGATGTTACCGAAAAGAAATCAATAACCTCAACATATCCTTTCTTTATATCTGCATATCCTGTACCTGAAGACCTTTGGTTTTCTTTGTTTACCTGGTAGTTATATGCGTAAAAGTAGTCCTCAAACAAATCCATCTGAGCTTGTTGTGCATATAGATTAAAATCTTGTGGAGAGATGTATCCGTAGTTGTTTTTATTTAATACAGCTAAAACTGTATTTCTAATATCGTTTATCATCCTGACTATTATTTACACAAAGATAATCAAAAAAAAAGAGGCTTACTTTTTTGTAGACCTCTCTTTATTTACTGGTATACTTAAACTAATTAAGCATTTACAATACCTGTTACAGCTTTAGGTAATTTTACAGAAAACATTGGTCTTGTCCAACTTGTAACTAATGCTGACTCAGTAGCATCTAATATAGCTGAATAAACATCATGAGCAACTTGTGCAGCAGTTGTTACCGTAGTAGCAGTTCCGTCCATGTACTTTATGACAACTGTTGTTGCAGTTGCAGTAGCTGTACCGATTGATTTTACTCCGTTAAGACTAATTAATTCATTAGTAATAGGAGCGTTTGTAACTTTAAGAAATTTTTCCATTTTATAAAAATTTTTTAATGGGTTAATAAAGAACAAATATAAACAAAAAAAGAGACCTTATTTCTAAAGCCTCTAACATGAAAATAACTTATCCCCTAAAAAAGTCATTTATAGTGCAAATATAAATAAATAAATTAATTATCCAACATTTTTTCTAAATGTTTTAAAGACTCTATCCCATCATCAGATTGAAAAAATGATGACACAATATAAATAGGATCCTCTCCATATGGTATTGTGCAAAGCCTTGTCTTATTAGTTTTGGTGTTAAAGAAAACTTCCTTGTTTTTGTTTCTGTATTTTATAAGACCCACCTCAAGAAGCTTATGTACAGTAGATTGAAGCTTCAGTACAGGGTCGTTTACAAGAGACATAAACTCTATTGGTTCTCTTTTAGCATAAACTAAAATATCTCTCTTCATCTCATCCGTGGTTATAGTAGATGGATCTTTAGAGAACAAAACCCTTGTTAATGACTCCAACTGTGGTAGCGATAAAGAACGTGCCTCTATCATTGCATCAATCTCTATATTAATATTTTCAACAACGTCTTGTGCGTCTTTAGATTTATCAAGCTCTTGAAACTTTATTCCGTTGTGTGGGTGTACCTCTAAAAATTTTTGTAAAACTTGATTGGACTTAGAAACCCTTAGAAAACCATCTTCAAAAATAACTGGTTCTATAATTGCGTTTCCATCCTGCTCATCTACAAATGGTGATTTTTGATTACGTGCGTAACGTAATTCTCTGTTTACTTCTGTTTCTGGGTCAAACCAAAGAAGTGGAAACCTTCTTGTGTGTCTTGTTGCAAGCATTAAAGATAAAGGTGCTGCGTTCCTTGTTAACTTGTAGATCTTGTCTACTCTTTGTACTTTAGTTTTCATTAGATAAAATTTAATTTAATACTTTAAAAAAGGAGCCCCTAAGAGGCTCCCTTTTCTTTTGTTTAATATTCTTAGTCTTGGAAGATAAAGAAGTTGTTTGCACCTAAAGTACATACAGCTCTTTCACTTAAGAAGTTTACCTCCATTGCATCCAAGTCAGATGTTTTTGCACCACCAGCAGAACCAGTAATCCAAGTCTTATAACGTCTGTCTTCAGTTTCTGAAGCTCTGTACCTTACGTGTAAGAAAGGTCTCTTAGCATTCTTCCCAAGGATCTGGTCGTAAACAGTTGTAGAACCTGCAGGAACTAACAATCCATTAATACTTCCTGTACCATCAACACCACCACGCATGGTTGGGTCGTTTAAGTACTTCCAGTCAGACTTGTAAAAGTCATAACCTCTACGGAATCCTGTGAATCCTAAGTTAAGAGCCATCTCCTCATCATTGTCAAAAAGACCGTATGAAGTTCCACCCGCACCGTAAGAGTTTTGAGCAGCTAACATATCGTCAATGTCAAAGCCAAAGTCTCTGTTTAAGAAAATAACATTTTCCTCAATAGAACCCTGCTTATCTAATCTAGATATAATAGAATCAAAGTCTGCTAATGCATTAGGATTTCCACCTGACCATACATTACCTCTATTTTGTACTACATAGAATACACCCTCAGAACCTTTGTTACCAACTTGAGTAGAAGTCGTTTGTGCTAAAACACCTGATCCAGCTTCAGCAGGAACAGCTTCAATCATTGCAGTCTCTAGGTAGTCATCAAAACGCAATCTTGTTTCGTGCTCAGACTTCAAGTACCATAGGTAACCTGAAGCACCATTTTCTGTAGTTACCTCAATCCATCCGATTTGAGCCATATCAGAACCTGATACCGCATACTTATCTTTTATGATAATTGGTGAATTTTCAAAGATAAAGTCATCAGCCTCTAAAGAACCTTGCATTCCATTTGTTCCTTTTCTAAATTCAGAACCATAAATGAAAATACTTGCATCAGCATTTCCTACTCCTGAACCACCTGTGTAACCTGCTGCATCATAAAATGCAAGTGTTACCTGGCTGTTTGCAACGTTTACTAATGTAACAATAGCCTTAAACTCTCCTGAACCATCATTGTTTACAACAACAACCGTTTGTCCTACTCTAATTGCTACCTGAACAACTGCTCCTGAACCAGGTTGTGCTGTTGACCCTGCTGGGTTTAGTACATCGTTTACTTGAAAAATTGCTTCTCCTCCAGCTGCTACTGCTACAGTTCCACAATTTACATATTTAGTGTGTAGTCTTCCCTGCTCTGCCCATTTGATAAGGTCAGAGTTAGAAGGCATTTCTGCTCCAACCATTCTAATGAATGAGGAGATTGTTCTGTTACCATAACGCTCGAATTCTTTTTCGTATGTGTCTGGTAAGTACTGACTTAAAAAACTGAAGTCAGTTATATAATTTGATGCCAAAGGTGTTTGATGCGAACTTGGTTGCAAGTCAAAACCTGGTGTAGTCTGTACTGATCCTGCCATAATTTTACTATTTTTTTAATTAATTATTTTCTTTTTATACTTCTTATTTTAAGCCCCTTCCCACTATCGGTGTTTAAAGACTTAAACTGTGTTCCTCCCTTGCTAGATACTTCAGGTGACCTACGTTCTGACATGTTAATATTCTTTGTCTTACGCATAACATCCTCTGTAGCATTAGATTTACCTTGTTCATAAAAGAACGCAGCAAATTTTTCAGGATTCTGTGCAATCGCTACACTCCTATGAAAACCTTTAGAATCTTTTAAAAGACCGTCATCATCTAGGTATTTGGTTGCCCATCCACCAGGATTCAATGCATTACTTTTTAAGTCTTCTAAACTAGACGGAGAAAATGTTAGTGTCTCTTCACCTACATTAAATTCAAAACCTTTGAACTCAGGCGTAAATACCTCTAACGTTTTAGAGTTGTAAAACTCTTTTTTTCTTGCAGTCTCTTCATCATAAGATTTCGCATCTGCGATATACTGCTTATAACCATCCATGTCTTCGTCAGATACATTTGAAGATTGCGTTCCCCTTGACTCAAGTGGTTGCTTGTACTTCTCCTGCATTCCTTTGAAATAATCTTTGGCTTTAGCAATAGCTTTTTTCTTCTTTAACTTAATTTTCTTTATGTCAGACTCGTCGTCTAAGTCTTCATCAAAAGAATAGTCATCCATTAGGGTGTCTATATCCTCCTCATCAAGACCATCCTCAGTCGCAACTAAGTAATCCTTAAGTAAAGAATCAGGGTTTGATTCATCAAAGTTTTTTTGTAACTCTACAAAATCTTTAATACCTCTGCCTGTATCTTTTTTATATTTAAAGTAAGCAGCAACATCATCAGGCAATTCTTCCTGAGTTTCTCGCTCACTCATTAACTCATCGAATGAATTAATTTCTTTGTTATATCTTTTTCCAATATATGAAAGAACGTCTTCTTCTTTTAATTCAGATGGCTCTTCTAATTTTAAATCTGCCTTTGGTTCATTGTTTAATTCAACTTCGTGCTGATCTAAAAGCACTTGTTCAACCTCTTGAACTGATTTTTCTTCCCCTACTGTTACTTCTTTTACTGTGAATGCCATATGATTAAATTTAATTACTACAAATGTAAGAAAAAAATAATAGTGTTTTTAAGCCCTACCTTGGAGAAAACTCAGAAAGATCAAACCCATCTAAGCTATCCTCGTTAGACTCAAAGTTTACTGGTGGTAAATTATTTTTTCTTTGCTGTATTAGTTTTGATTGTTCTGTATTTGCTTGACTAATTCTTTTAGATTTAGCACCCTCTCTTTGATCTTCTCTTTGAGATAATGATTCAGAATCTAAGCCCCTTAACTGTATGTTATAGTTAAACTCTTCCTGCATTAGCTTGCTCTTTAATACAGCCTCATTATTTTGTTTCTCAATCTCAAACGCTATCTCTGCCTGCTTTAATTGCATCTTACCTTGTATTTCAGCTTGCTGCTGCTGAACCACAAGCTGCGCACTCATCTCCTGAGACTTTAACGCTTGCTGTGCCTGCATTGCTTGAATTTGCATTGCCTGCTGTTGTTTCTGTTCCTGGAGTGCTTTACGTTTTACTTTAAGCAACTGATTAGCTAACTTAATGTTTTTTATTTCCCTAATATCAATAGCGTCCTCTAAGTTTATGTCACCCTTAGATAAAGCCATCTGTATGTTTTGTTCTAACTGTGCTTTTTGTTCCTCGTCTGGAGCTATCTCAATAAATATTCCAAAGTCATATATATATAAATCTTTTATTTCATCTAAAATACTAACATTGTATTTACCAATAGAGTTAACAAAGTCATCCTTAAAATCCGCATACTGTAATATATCTGCAATTCTATATGTTATTGCCTCGGCTAGAGTTCTATAAATATATAAAGAGCCCTCTAGTATGTGCCTGGTAGCCACGTTTGAGTTTAGTGCAGCTAACTTTTGTAGTCCAACTAAAGAATTAGGATCAGGAGTTGATGCATCTCTCGCCTCATTTAGTCCTGTAACTTGCCTAATCATTCCTAAGTAATGGTTGTAGTTTGCAATAAGCATTTGTGTTTTACTAGCACCTGAACTTGATTGAAGTTCTTTGATTGGAACCTTTCCTTGATTGTACTCGCCATCCTGTGTATAGCTTCTACCAATAACAGAACCTGTTTGAAAGTATAGCCTTAAAGCATCCTCTGGGTTATAAGCGTTTCCTGTACCAAGGTCTACCTCATTTAACCCATCAGCATCAATGTATACACCGTCTGGAACAACCCTAGAAATAACTTGCTGTAATTTTAAATGAGTAATTTGAATTAAATCCGCAAATGGAATCATCCGTCTAGTTAAAGATTCTATAGCCCCCTTATACATCCTTGGAGCTGTAGCCACATAATTTGGAAGTGCGTGTTGCTGGGCAGACTTTGGTCTAACCATATTCTCAGCAAGCTCCCACTTTAGTAAAATATTTGTACCCATAACCATAATACCCTCGTACCAAACGTCAATGGTTTTTTCCATTTTTTCAAAACGACCCTCTTCCATCATCTCAACAGGAGGATTAAACTGGTCATCTTTTTCAATAACCTTTGTCCCACCGTTTTCTAGTATCTTTTTTTTATACACCACTTTTTTTGTGGTCTTATAGTTAAAATACATAAGGGTAACTGTGTCTTTGTAAAAAATATCATTCTCATAAAACTGAGCTACATTGTAATAGTCGTACCAACTTTGAGAGTATTTAGATATTTCTTCTAAGTCCTCGTTTGTTAGAGACTGATCAATTTTCATTAACTCAGTAATTGGCAGTGTTTTAATTTCACCCCAATAGAAACAATCTTTAAATTGAGGATCTTCAGTGTAACTGTAAACAATATTTGCAGGGTCTACATACTTTACTTCAACACCTGCGCCTGGTAAAAATTCATGCTTTGCACACCCTATACCTATAACAGTTAAATCGTAATCAATTCTTTTTCTTGCGTCGTTGTAATGGTTTTCAGCAAACACAGTATTAATAGCCTCTTCCTCAGCAATCTCTATTGCTGGCTTGTACTTAAGCTGCATGTAAAGGTTTAGCTCTTCATCTGTTTGAGGAAGATCATCGGGGTTCATAATAAACGGATCAGCACCTGTTTCTTTTTCAATAATCTGCAGTATATCTTTCGCTGCTGATTGACCCTGTATCATATCCTGATACTTACTTCTTTGAGACTGAGACATTGCATCTTCAGCATACACTTTTACATCAAACAACCTGTCATTCATTCCGTTAACGACAACGTCAACAAACTTTGGAATAATAGGGACAGGAGTCCAGTCTAAATTTAAATAACTTAAATCACCATCTACCGCAAGCTCGTTTTTATATTTTGCAACCGACTGCTCACCTCTTGCGTAAAGTCTTAATCTAGAAAAATCTCTCCATTGATTGTAATACCTACATCGACTTCCATCACCCTTAAACCATTCGTATTGAATAGCCTGACCTATCTGTAAGCCAAATTCATCAGAAGCTTTTTTTGAATCAGAAACAAACTGACTTGGAAAACCAACTGACGAGATATTTATTTTTACGTCTTTCATTTATCTAATTATTTCACTACAATTTCCTTTATTCCTGTATCTAGCAAAGTTAACTATAATTTTTGATTCTTTTTTTACAGGCTGATACAAGTGTTTTTGACAAGCCATGATAGCCAAACCAGAGCTAATTGACGCATCAAACTTGGTTCTGTTGCTGATGTCAAACTTAGCCCAGTCTTCTAACGTACTCCCAAATGGCATATATCCCATCTCATCGGAACCTATTAAACCTACATACGTTTCAATATAAGACTCAATAGCGGCTGCGTGAGCTTGCTTTACTGACTCACTCGAGTTAGGTATACCCCCAAGTTCTTTCTCTGTCTTAGAGAGCTTGTTTTTAAGTTTATCAGGGCGATTGATACTATAGCCTCTGTACCCCCTATTTTTAAAGTGATACAAAAGCCTTGGCTTATTGTTTTCTACTAATATAGGCATACCATAAAATACACATGCCATTAAGACATCCTCAAAAAATATTTCTGCAGTCTGTGGTCTGGCAACATATTCTAAAAAAAACTGATTGACTGGTGCGTCATCCATGTGATAACTAGTAAGCCCATGCAAAGCTCCGTTAGAAGCACCCCCACCAACTGTTCCTGATATATCATAACTGTCACAACCAAACGCACCCAAATGTTCGTTTGCAGGATAAAATATTCCGTTTTTTTTAATTTTTCTATTTTGTAAAGTTTTTTTAGGAATCCATCCCAATAAAAATCTACCCCTAGTGTTAGGAGTCCAGATAACCTCAGTGTCTTTTATTCCATTCTTCCAAGAAAATGATCCCCTTGTTAGGTGGTGCTCTTTTATTAAAGAGTCGTTATAATCTATCTGTTGATATATTTTGGTAAGGTTAAACAAAGACTGCTTGCTCTCGTCCCTAAACGCATGAGACTCTGTTCTAGGAAATTGTCTATAGAATTCGTTTAATGCGTCCGCATCATTTTTTAAAGAGTCAACCTCATTTTGCCAGTATTCTACTACATTATCCATTGGCATACCATACTCGTCAATATAGCCCTCAAAGTTCCATTCCATTGGAATAAACAAGGAGTAAAGACCCGATTTTGTTTGACCGTTTGCACTTCTGTTTTTAGTGCTTGAGTCGTTATATAGTTTCTTAAATTCCTCCCCACCCTTGCTTAACGCATTTGATGTTGACCCCATCATACACTTACCAATAATTCTTTTACCTAGCCTTAAACAAGTTTTGGTAACACGATAATTATTTTGTATATTGTTTGGCTTAAGCCATTTACCACTCTCATCATGAGCTAGTAGTAGTAGTTTCTCACCATCATATGAGTTGTCATCTGTATTCTTCCAGTCAATGGTAGTGTCAAGACCCTCCATCACATTGTCATCTATCTCATACATATTCTTTTTTGTAATCTTAGATGCAGGAACCCTAAAAGCTAATTCTGTTTTAGGTTTATCCATACCATCCTGTACGGGTTTAAAAAAGAATGGATAGTTTCTTACAATTGGTACAACCTTATCGGTAAACATTTTCTTTGCATCTGGACCTGTTTTAGATAAAATACCTATACGAGAATTTTTAGATATGGTTCCTATATTTGCACACTCTTCCGAAGCCATATAAGAAAAACCAGAACGCCTAATCTTTAAATATATCAATCCAAAAGATCTAGGGTCTGCCTTACAAGCCTCCCAAAAAATATAAAAAACTCTGTTAGCCTCTCTAAAGTCAGGGTATCCTACATCAATCTTTGTCCATTGAAGGTACATATACTGAGACCCAGTTATATATGTTGGCTTTTTGTTATTTACAAACCAAAAACCTTGATCTCTTTTATCAAACTCATCCTCTATGTATTCAACCCATTTCGCCTTAAAAGTATTTGACATTTCATTCCATTGGAATATAGACTGAATTTTATCTAAAATTTTAGGCAAAACCGTTCTGTCCCACTTGTTTTTATTTTTTTCAATATACTCAGGAGCCTTTGGTAATGCAATACGTAATCCGTTTATATCGTAAACTTCTCCAACCTCACCTGTTTTTGAAATAACAACAACATCATACTTTTCATTGTACCCATACTGCCAAGACTTATTTCTGTTTTTAGTCGTGACTATTTTTTTAGGAATGTAATCCTTTAGTAGTGTATATAAACTATGAAGACCTTCTTTCTGCAAATCCTTGTTTTGTGTCTAATTTACTTGGACCTCGCTCCTCGATTTCCATTAAGTTTTTTTCATTTTCTATTCTGGTTAGTATATCAAATGCATCAAATATAGCTAACTTTTTTGTTGCTGCAGCGTTCTTTAACCTATCAGCAGCAAGTTCATCCTCTCCCTCACCATACTTTATGATATCCTCTTTAGCTACCTTGATTAGTTGCTCCACGGCTTTCATCCCTGCCTGAATAATATTCTTCTTTAAAGTTTTTGGGTCTAGTGCCATTAGGATTATATTTTATTCTTGGTCTTTTTTTTCGTTTGGGCTTGTCATTCATAATTTAATTGTAATTTGATGATCAAACATTCTGTAAAGCTTTTCACCGTCCACTTCAAACTCGTACTCACTTTCAGGTTTAAAACATACCTTATCACCTGGGTTTATATCTTGTGAAACAAGGTATTCATTACTGTATCTTATTTCTCCAACCAGCGGTTCCTCGTTGGTGTTCTTGTGCATGTAGTAATCTTCAGTTGCCACTGGCTTTGTAAAACAATACCTTCCGTTAGTGTTCCATTTATTACCATCATGGTACATATAAAACTGATCAGGCTCAACAAAAAATAAGTCATCCATAAAAAAACTTCGACCACTCTTACGCCTGCCCTGCATGTCATTATAAAACTTAAAAACATTATGATGAACTAATAGTTTATCACCTGGTTTTATTGGACCTTTGTAAACAATAGGTGTTGCAATAACCTCAGCAACCCTGTTAGAAGCCATATGGTTTTCTTCGGATGTGCTCGTTATAAAATCAACACCACCAATTTTTTTAGTGTTATTGTATCTCTTGCTATCTAAAGGCTTTGTTATAAATAAGTAAGGTGATTTCATTAGAAGTTAATATTATATTCGACTGAAACAGGCATACTTACAAACTGCTTCCACATAACAATTTCTTTAGTAAAAATAGATTGAATCCATATTTTAAAAGAATCTGAAGACTCATCATATCTAATATGATGTACAGTGTATGTTGACTTTAAAATTTCTTGACCAACAACGTAATGCATAGCCCCTGATTTATAATCAGGACCTACCGCTATCTTGCGAATATCATTCATTTAATTTAATTTAATATAATATAATTATTTAATTAAAAGGTTCCTATAGCTACTCTTTTCCATGTGTTTGTTGCTACACATACATAAATGTGATCCGCTGTAAATCTTATTGACCCTAAAGTACCTGCGGCTGTAGCAGATGCTGGGGCTGTATTTAGAGCTGGTACATTTAATGACTCAGAGGTTACGCTACCCGCTATAGTTGTAGTACCATTGAATAAAACACTAAACGCATCTGACCTTGATCCTTCAGACGTACCGTTACCTATAGAGAAAGCTGTGTT
>Ga0208814_1000314_pt1 | contig 32570 bp, 41 predicted proteins | sample MalvirAntarct_55_FD_184253 | JGI IMG/M metagenome (GOLD analysis project Ga0208814, IMG submission 184253) | Marine viral communities from the Global Malaspina Expedition - Malaspina viral metaG Antarct_55 (SPAdes) (version 2) | ecosystem: Environmental > Aquatic > Marine > Oceanic | place...
TATACTCTATATCTGCAAATCCTAATACAGCGTCATTTTCAAGTTGTACTACATTTTCAAGCTGGTAGCTTTCTATAATAGGTAATTGCTTTTCTCTAATTTGACATAAATACTCTACATCTTTAGCACCATATATAATTTGATCATCAGTATAAAGTTGAGTAGTTAATCCTATAAAATTACTTCTAACTGATTTATCTAAGGTTACACCTAAGTATCGTTCACATACATGCGCAAGACTGTATCTAATGTCTTTACCACAATTTATAACTTGCTCAGCTAAAAACGTATCATATACATTTTCACACTCTATATTAGCCCACTTTTTAATAAACTTATAATCAAACTTTACGTTGTGAAATAGTTTAATAATTGTTTTGCTTTCTAATATATCACGCAGTGGCTCTATGCTAACCTGTCTAGTATCAATAATAAATTGATTTTCTTTATCCCCTATCTGAAACATTATCATCTTCTTAGAAGTAAAGTCAAAGCCCTCAGTTTCAGTATCCACACCAAGCACATTTTGTTTACTGCAATACTCTACCGCATCATCTATAGATGCTAGCTTAAAACTTTTAGAGCTCGATGTTGTATTAGATATAAAGTATATCATTTCTTAAATACTTTAATAGCATCTTTAACTAGCTCTTCTATACCTCTAGCTTGCGCTATAGTTATTTTTATGCCTTGAAACATCATTGTACTCTCTTCATCTGCTAATGCTTGATGGTAAGGTTTAGTAAATTCTGTTTCAATTGTACCTTCTTGGCACATTACGTAGATTTGTTTCATCCATCCCATTTTCCTATGTTTTTAAAGTTAAAAATAGGGAACAGATTTCTCTGCCCCCTATAATATAGATGCAATACTACTTTATTTTACAAAGTAATTTTTCTAGGCCGTCCAGCCTTTTTCTTCGTTGTTTTAGTAAGATTTATTTTACTTACTTTCTTCTTGGTTTTTGATTTGGTTGTGGTTTTAGGCGTTTTAGTTAAGTTAAACCCAGTAACTAAGTCAATAGTAATTGATGTTTCTGATACAGTTACATTGTGTGCTGCTGTTACAGTTACAGTGCCTTTTCCGTTGTTTATAATGATATTCTTCATAACTTGTTTAAAAATAGTTTATAATAGTTTGTAAATATAAACAAAAAAAGCATACTATCAAATGATAGCATACTAATTTTGTTTACGGGGAAATTTAGTTAAAGATTTCTCCTGTTAAGGAGTCAACTTGTACTGTGTTTGTTATTGTATTAACAACACCAGTATCCGCCTTTAACCACACATCATTAGGCTCTTGCCCAATAACAATCGTTGAATTCGTAAAGACATAGTTTCCTTCATGGAGTATATAATCTCCATCACGGCCTTTACGTTTAGCTGAACGTTCTATGTTAGCTAATTGATACTCACTTCCTTCGTTAGTTTCTACAATTTGAACACGTATGTTATACGATTCTCCTTCGTAAATAGCTACAGGATTTAAAATGTTCATGTCAAGAACTTCATGCCCTTTGTCATTTACATACCAATCTTGGTCATCATTGCAAATTCCATTTAAGCCAAGTCTTGCCTCTACATCTGAGGGTTGACCAGCTTGCCATGCTCTTCTTGCTGATGTTGAACTGAATCTAGAATCTGATTTGTTAAATAAAAAGACAGGGCTGATGCCCTTCGACGCTTCTTTAACTTCAGCAAATTCCATTTGTACTTTGCCACCACCAATTTTTCTTAATTGAGTCAATAGTACTTGATTTTGTTTTAGGGCTTCTAATGAGCCACTGCCTAACACGTTTTTGTTCATGTCGTTTTATGTTTAATTAATTAAGTTGGTGTCAGAATTGTTAGTAGGTTTCTGACTTGGACCTATTAGTTTTAAATAAGTATTGATATAACACAATCCTTTTTATCTGTTTTTACTTCTATTTTAGGAAATATTTCCTTAAGAGCGTAGTACAATGCAAGAAGTTCATAATCTATGCTATTAGTTTCATGATTATGAAAATACATTATCATTCGTAATTAATCTCTTCAGGATGGTCACGAGGATCTGATGTTGGAACATATGGCTCTTGTTCGTGCTGTCCTGGTTCATACTTATCTCTTAATCTTTTTATTTCTTTCTGCAAATGTTTTATTTGCATGTGCATGTGTTCTGAATGTTCAGTCATATTTTAATATCTTTAGATTAAAAGAGCAATGCACTGCTCTTAATGTTAGATGCCAACCTAACTTTTATAGGGCTTGTTTTTGAACACACATTGTGCATAATGTGTTTAGGATTGAGTAACTACTATTGTCTTTCATAGCACTTTCACCTTTGCAGTTTCTTTTCGTAGAGGCGAAGTTTCTGCAGTCTTCTGGTTTAACCCGTCTAGACAACCTCTTTGCTTTGATAGAAAGAGAAGTTTTACAGTTGCAAGCAACTAACCGCACCTTTTATCTTGAAAAATCTCTCCTTGAGAGAAGTTGGCTGGGATTTTACTCTTTCTTATATTAAATACAAACCAAAGCGCAAGGCAATTGCACAAACAAGTGCAATGCCGAGACACAATGGTTCGTTTGGTTCTTTATCTGTCATAATGTGTATCTTGTTTATGTGCAGGATCATCCATCATTACAAACAGCAATGTTACTGATGATACTGCACCTAACAATGACATCCAAAACAATACACCATCTGTTAAGGATAGCCCAAATAAAGAAATTATTCCTATAAGCAGTACAACTGCCCATAGGATCCAAAATGCTAGTATATTAAATATCTTTTTCATCGTTACTTATTTTAGTTTAAACTGAGAATCTTTAAATATAAATTGTTGAATACTCTCATCTCCTAAATTGTAAGCTTCAATCTTACCTGCAAACTCTTTTATACCTTCTTTCACTTCATCTACTCTTTTAAATATAAGATGAAAGTCAATGAATCCATTCTTATCTTTTGGCATTCTATTTAATTGCTCTGGAGTTCTATCTTGCATATACTCACGCATTCTTTTAATGAGAGCTAATTGCTCTTTATCTTTTGATGTAATTGTAATGCTCATCTTTATGTCTTTTAATGTTAAGTAAAGAGTAACCTCTAAGCTTGCGCTATCTTCGAGGCTTCTTATGTTTATAAGTAATAATAAAGCTCTCCCCTGATACACTACGTTCCTGAGCATACAATCAACTAAAGTCGACTGTTGATTGTACTCTTGGGTGTATTTAACGGTTCAACGAGCTTTAGTAATGTTATCCACACATGTTATATAACAATGTGTCTGATTCTAACTTTTTAAGTAACTTTTCTCGTGTTACTTGTAGTTTAGCAATTAACCTCTTATCAGTAGAGTTTAATATTGCGTATTCAAGTTCTTTGATGCGAGAATTAGTATTTCCTGCTGTGTAACTATCGTTACCTGTTGCTAAGTCATATAAAGTCATGTGTTCTACAGTTTATGTTATACAATACAATGAATGGTAAATCTGTGGTTACAGTTAACAGTTAAAAAGAGATGAGATGTACCTCCTACGCATACTCGCGATCTTCGGTGGTATCCCATTTCTGTTTAAAACAAAATTAAAAAAACAATTACAGAGTAAACTCTGCAACTGTTTCGTAATTGTTAACTGTAGCTATAACTACTCCATCGTCAGACACAACGTAATTGTAGTCTTTGATGTTTTCGCAGCCTTGGCTTTTCTTGCCGACAGGTATCGTGCCTGTTTCAGTTTCTGATTTCCAGCTTAGGAAGTCGCCGTTAGGTCCGCTAACTATTGCTACTGATGTTGCGCCTAGGTCTTTCAAGTGTGAGATGATTGTGTTCATTGGTTTGAGTTTAAGGGTGGGTTACTAAATTTCCGTAACATAGTGGGGGTCTTTGTAATAGTTGGTCTACGCGCTCAAAGATTTTCTACAAAAATTTTTTTTTTAGAATTTTATTTTTAACTTTGCCCTAGAGGCACACCAAAAGTGTATCACCCTAGAGGACCGTAAGGGCAGTATAGGGTCAGACGTTGGATTGTAGTTCCTAAATAAGGAATAGAGTTTTCTCCAATAGCTTCTAAAAGAAAGGATATAGCGTTAGTTAGGATAAAATGCACACAGGTACGTGCGGTGAATTAACACCAGTTTTATTATCCTTTGGTCTCATTTGAGAAGCACTGCTAAACGTAAAATTCCAATCGAAAAGATCAAATCTCAAGGGGGAACCTATATCTAATTGAAAAATCTTTTAAACAGTTTGGATTTGTAAGAAAATCTTTTATATCTTTGTGAAAACAAAAACTAAAAGAATGAACTTTAAACCAAACGGAAGCTGGGTCTTGTTACCTAACCCTGCTAAGAGAGAAACAACCAGCGGAATTATTCTAGATGACGCTACTGTAAACAAACTTAAAACTAACATTTTAAAAGTATTAGCCGCAGGGCCTAATTGTACGTTCTGTAAAGAAGGTGATACAGTTATGATTGATCCTAGAGGTGAAGGTGTTGTTACAGAGATAGAAGGTGTAGATTATGTAATGATAATGGAGCATCAAATTTTAGGGATAATGTAATGAAATTGTATTGCGAAAAGTGCGACAATAAAGTAGAGGTTACTAAGTTTACTATGAAGATAGTAAATGGAAAGCTAGTTAAGTCAGAATCTATATGCAATTGTGGAGAACAAATGCAAGATGTATCTGAGTATGAAGGCCTTGGTGGTATTATTAAGCGACCAGGCGGAACTGTTTCTAAAAAGTTTTAAAATGAAAGGTACAGTTACAATAAGTTTAGAAGATTATGACTCTCTTAAGAACTTAGAATCTACAACTAAAAATCTTGTTGAAAGTAATAAAACTGCAGCTAAAGAGCTCCAAGTTTTTTTAAGCTTTCTTTGCTCTCGCACGTCTATTATTCCTTTTGTAGAAGAATTTAATAGACAGTCTACTGCAAGTAAAATTGTAATAGAAAATAACAGAGCAAAAATAGAGTTAAAAAATGATAAAAACTAAATTTACTACTGAGAGCTTGAATGACTTAATAGAAATGATGTACGAATTTGAAGACAAACTAACAATTTGGTCAGAAAAAAACATCAGTTGTACGTGGGACGTAGAAGTGCAGATAGGAAATTATGAATACTTTATAATAGTAACAGTAGAAAATGAAAAAAAAGATAACAATTCCGGTAAACTCGAACTTTAAATACTTTCAATTTTGGAACGGTATATTTAATATGACTCCTAAAGAGCTTGAGATACTTGTATTATTTTTAGACTGCGCAGATGATTATAGTAATCTATGTGCGTTAGAAACTAAAAAACAAGTAGCAATAGCTTTAGGAATTAAAGATAAAAATACTCTTAATAATTATATTAAAAAATTAAAAGATAAGCGTGTATTTATACTTAAGAAGAATTGTTATACATTAAATAAAATTTTAAATCCTAATAATGGAAATGTTCAAGTATCTTTATCATGGGTCTAACATTGATTTACTTACTTCAGGACTTGTTGTTACAGAGTACTTGCTTAATGCGCAGTACATTATGATTGTGCAAGATGAAAAAGGAGATGTTATAGAAATAGCCCACACAAATCTAAAAGAAGATGAGTAGTATAGAGTATAGAGTTTGCACTAAAATAACTCAACGAGCTGAGGTAGGTAAACAAAAGTATGGTACTACAATGGACCGCAAAGATCTTACTAAATTAGAATGGCTAAAGCATGCGCAAGAAGAAGCAATGGATTTAGCTGTGTATCTTGAAAAAATAATACAAGAAGAAGAAAATGACAGAAAAGAAAAAACCTAATCTTCCTAGTTTTTTTACAATGGCTAAAAACTTTTCTAAAGATTTAGCTAAATATATAAAAGAAGGGGCTCCAAACGTAACTTCTAAAAGTTATTTAAAAAGATTAGAAATATGTAGCAGCTGCCCGCATTTACTAGAAGAAAAAATGAGATGTGGTAAATGTGGATGTTTAGTTGAGCATAAAGCTAAGTGGAGAACAACTACATGTCCTGATAATAGATGGAATCCTGAAATAATACTTACTGACTATGAGAAAGAAAGAAAGCCTGATTCAGAAACTGGCTACAGACCACCAAATGCCTCTAAGCAAAATAAAAGAAATAGTTGAATATCAGTTTAAGTTTGCATCTAAGATTATAAAAGAAGGAGAGTTTAAATGTGTAAGGCTTCCATATTTTGGAAAATTTTCTGCAAAAAAAGGAAGAATAAAACATATACAAAATGGATCTATTAATAATAAGCGATAATAAAGTAATACCTTCTGCCTATACTCTTACTATAAAAGAGTTTGCAAAAATAGGTAGTAGAAAAAACGCAGCAAAAGAATTATCCTATGTTTTTCATATGTGTGATCACAATTCTCCGTTTTCTGTATACGATGTAGATATTAGGCACGCAGAAGTAGCATCTAGTATATTTAATATAAATTGGGAACCAGATGTGCATGTAAAAGCTGCTTGTAATAAATACTCAGAATTAAAAGAAACATCTGCAGTAAAACTATTAAAAGCAGCTAGATCTGCAGTTAATAAGTTAAAAACTTATTTTGAAATAATAGATTTAACGGCTATTGATGATAATGGTAGGCCAATCTACCACGCAAAGGATTTAGTTGCTAATTTATCTAAAATGGCAGATGTTGTTTCAGGTATATCTAAATTAGAGGAACAAGTTAAAAAAGATGAACAATCTAAATCTCCAAACAGAGGTGGAGTTATAGTTAATAAATATAGTCAATAGTGAAATTTATAGATGATTTAGAAGAGTTGAATACTACAATGCATAACGCATATCTAGTGGTTACAAAACAAAAAACACTAGATGAGTTGTATAAAGATTTAAAAACAGGTGATAAAGAGTATTTTTCACTTCCATTTGATTTTTCTAAATCAGACATAGTTATTGAGGACCTTATAGAGCACTTTGGTAGGATAGAAGACTATGATAAATGCAAAGAACTATCTAATTTAAAAAATGCTTAAAAATACTAAAGACTTTCAGCAGTCTGCTGCTAACTATATACAAAATGGGTACTATACTTCTGCCCTTCCAGGTACGCAAGCTTATTATGACTACTGGGATAGTGAAAAACGTAAATGCATATACGGACATGTTATAGATAATGTAGCTATTACAGGTAATCATTATTTTTATCTTAACTATTGTCCTATTGATAGATCTGTAAAAGAAATATTACCTGACGGCACGGAGATAGCTAGACGTGATAGAAGTTTTCCTGCATTTTATGATGGAGATTGGAAATACTTTACAGCAGTAGACACATGCAGAAAACAAAACAAACATATGACTGTGTTAAAAGCACGTCGTAAAGGATATTCTTATAAGGCGGCAGCAATGCTTGCTCGTAACTACTTTTTTGTACGTAATAGTAAAAATTATGTATTTGCAGGACAGAAAGAGTATATAATAGGTGATGGTCTTTTATCTAAGGCTTGGGAAATACTATCTTTTGTAGATGACAATACAGCATGGACTCAACCTAGGCTAAAAGATAGGGAAATGAATAAAATGTCTGGTTATAAAAAGAATGTTAATGGAGCAGACGTAGAACTTGGCATGAAATCGCAGATAATAGGTGTATCTCTAAAAGATAACCCTGATAAGGTAAGAGGGAAAGCAGGTGAGCTTATTTTCTTTGAAGAAGCCGGAGCATTTCCAGGATTGTTAAAAGCTTGGGAAGTAGCAATGCCTACAATGCGTCAAGGTGCAAATACTCTTGGAACAATGATAGCATTTGGTACAGGCGGTACAGAAGGAGCGGACTTTGAAGGGATGGAAGAGTTATTTTACAATCCTGATTCTTATGATTGTTTATCTTTTAGTAATAAGTGGGACGACGGAGCTTTAGGAACTAAATGTGGACATTTTGTACCTATTTATGAAAATTTAGAAGGATTTATTGATGAAAATGGGAATTCTTTAAAAGACGTAGCAATAGAGTTTGAAGAAAAGAATAGAATAAAAAAGAAAGGTACAAGTGACCCAAAAGCATTAGATCAATATATTGCAGAGCATCCTATGAATCCTAGAGAGGCTACATTACAAATATCTGCAAACTTATTTGACATAGCTTCTTTACAAGCTCATTATAATAATGTAAAAGTTAATAAATTAAATAAAATAGGTACCGCAGGTAAGTTATACTATGGAACAAGTACTAAAATAGAATTTAAATTAGATGGAGAGGCTAAACCTATTTTAAGGTATCCTCACAGAAAAGAAGACGATTTAAATGGAGCTATTGTAATTTACGAATCTCCATTTAAGAATGCAGAACAAAAAGTTCCTGCAAATTTATACATTATATGTCATGATCCTTATGGGCAAAACAAATCTGCAGACTCATCATCTTTAGGAGCAGCTTATGTTTTAAAAAGGGTTAATAATATATCTAGGCCGGATGATATGATTGTAGCTTCGTACATAGGTAGGCCTCACAGTCAAGATGAGTTTAATAGGAATATGTTTATGTTAGCAGATTACTATAATGCAAAGATAGGCTTTGAGAATGATCGTGGAGAAGTTATTGCATACGCTAGAAGGCATAGAAAATTGCATAGATTACAAGAAGAGTTTGAAATGCTTGATAAGAAAGATCTTAGAAGTAAAAAAGTAAAACGACAATACGGTATGCACACTACAGAGGCTAGAAAACGCCAAGGAGAGTTGTACATACGAGACTGGTTAAATACAGTAAGGAGTGTAGGTGAATCAGGAGAGCAAGTTTTAAATATGCATAAAATATACGATCTTGCATTGATTCAAGAGCTTATAAAGTTTAATCATTATGGAAACTTTGACCGTGTAATGGCTTTTATGGTAGGAATGTATCATACTAGAGAGCTATATAACTCAGAAGTTAGAGAAACTTTAGATGACAGAACAGTTGATAAATGGTTTGATCAGAACTATTATTAATGATATATTATAAAGCCTACCTTAAAATTAAATTTAAGGTAGTAGTAATAACTAAATTAATTATTTTTGTAGAATGTACTTAGGAGGAGAAAAAATACCACAACAGAAATTACCATTATCTAAAAAAACTAAAAAGTGGAGAGAGGAGTGCGTAAAAGCATTTATCAATCTATCTAATAATGGTACTTCAGATAGACGCAGTCATCTTAAGTCTCTTTATGATTATTATAACGGTGTAATTGAAGACTCTGATTATAATTACGTTCTTAAGCCTTACGGTAAAACTCGTAAGAACTTCCCTTCTAAAATGCGTAATTACCCTATTATCAAACCTATAATTGACCTTCTTCTAGGCGAAAAATCAAAACGTCCGCTCAATTACACTGTTACAGTACAAAATTCAAATGCTGTTACAGAAAAAGAAAATGCTAAGCAAGCTGCTATCTATAAAAATTTAGAAATGCATTTTTTAAAATCATTAGCTGAGCAAAGTCCTGAATTGTTTGAAGGCGGACAAATGCCTGAAGAAATTCCAATGCCAGATCAAATAGCACAACAGTTTGATAATAACTATGTTGATAATAGAGCTATAAAAGGGCAATACGCATTAAATTATATAATGAAAGAACAAGAAGTGTATGATAAGATACAAAAAGCTTGGTTTCATTTTTTAGTATCAGGTGAAGTATATACACACAGAGGCGTTAGAAGTAACGAACCTTTTTATGAGGTTTTAAATCCTGTAGACATAGACTATGATAAAGATCCTGATTTAGAATTTGTAGAAGACGGAGACTGGGCTTTAGTAAGAAAATACGTACATGCTTCTACAGTAATAGATCACTATCATGACTTTCTATCAGATCAACAAGTACTAGAATTAGAAGATCCTCGACATGCAGAGCATGATAGTTATCTACTTTATAATCATCCAAGTACAAACTCAGACCCTAACACGTTTAGGTCAAGACTTATTGAAGTTGTAAGTGTGTATTGGAAATCTAGAAAACGTATAGGTTTTTTAGAGTACTTAGATCCTGAAACCCAGCAGTTAGAAACTATGGAGGTTGAAGATGGGTTTAAAATGCCAGCAGATATGAAAGAAGCTGGTGGTAAATTAAATTATTCTTGGGTTAACGAAGTATGGAAAGGTACCCGCGTTGATGGTAGATTTTTCTTAGACGTAAATCCTATTGCAAATCAAAGATTGTCTTTAGATAACCCTTCTAAATGCAAGTTACCTATTAATGGTAGAAAATACTCTGATATAAATAGTAGCAATATATCGCTAGTATCTATGGGTATCCCTTACCAGTTAAACTACAATATTTATAAATACAGACTAGAGTTAGCAATAGCTAGAAGTAAAGATATTATTGCACAGTTTGACATTAACATGATTCCAAAGAAATGGGACATGGATAAATTTATGTATTATGTAGAAGGTACAGGTATTGCTTGGGTTGATTACAACAAAGAAGGAATACAACTTTCACCGCAGCATCAATCTGTATTAGATATGTCTATAAAGACAATACAACAATACATTATGCTTCTTGACTCTATTATGCAAGAATGGGAAAAACTATCTGGCGTATCTAGGCAAAGACAAGGAGAGATAGGCGCGTATGAAGGTAAAGCTTCTAGCCAACAAGCTATATTACAGTCATCACATATTACAGAAGACATATTCCGTAAGTTTGCAAGAATGGAGCAAAGAGATTTGCAAGCACTTGTAGATTATTCAAAAGAAGCGTGGCTTACAGGTAAACAAGCTATGTTTGTTATGCCTGACGGTACAACTGACTTTTTAGATTTAGATTCTATGTCTCATATGGAAACTAATTACGGTATATTTGTTTCAGATTCAGGTAAAGATCAACAAAAGCTAGATCAAATTAAAGGACTTGCACAAGCTATGGTACAAAACGGTACTAAAGCTTCTATGGTAGCTGAGATGTTTGATTCAGACAGCTTCCCACAAATAAAAGCTAAGTTAAAGCAAGCAGAAAAAGCTGCAGAAGAGTTGGAAGCTGCACAACAGCAGGCACAACAACAACAAGCACAGCAGCAAATGCAAATGGATCAAATGAAAGCTGAGCAAGAAACTTTAGATAAAGATAAAGACCGTCAAACTCAAATTGAAGTTGCTCTTATAAATGCAGAGGCTGGACAAACTCCTGAAGTAGATAGTCTTAATCTACAGAAAATGATAAAAGAGTTTGAAATAAAAGAAAAAGAATTAGCATTAAAAGAACAAGAACTTAGTATGAGAATGCAATCTGATTCTGACAAAACTTCTGTAGATAGAGAAAAAAATATGATACAACAAGAATCTAATCAAATTTCTAAAGATGCTAGACAATAAGCAAAGACGAAATATATTAGATACTGCAAAAGCTGCTGATTACCAAGGCAGTATTATAGATTTATTTAATCAAGCTTCACAAGGAGCAGATATATCACAGCTTATAAATCCCCCCCAGCAAGAAATGCTTACTGCGCAAACTCCACAAGAACAAGAAGTGGGGTTGCGTGAGCAGCATGCGCAAGGTAATACAGGAGCTTCTATGGAGTTTCCAAATGTACCACCTAATGCGGCATTTAATACTAAGGGTATGAAAGTGCCTATAAATATTACTAAGTTTAACGATCAAGGGCATTTAGTTCAATCATTTAATAATGTACCCCCTGGTATTGAGAGTTTACCTACAGGTCCTGAAAAAGGAACAATTATTGAAACTCCTTCTTATAAAAAAGGTGGGTATAAACAAAAATACCAAAGTGCAGGATTTAAAAAAAAATCTTACACAGATAAGGCTAGACGATTTAGAGCTATGCGACCTGTACAAGGGGAGTATTACGAAGGCCAAGTTGCTAATTCTCATTCTACACATCTCGGAACTTACCATAGCACAGGTGATACATATACAGTTACACCTACTATCACAAATAAGAAAGCTCCTTATGCAGGGTATCATCCTCAGTCTTTTAAACAAGCTATGGATGCTGGAGAAGGTATACCTTTTGATACAGAAAAAGAAGCTGCAGATTTTGCAAAGGGAAATTGGAAATTACCTAAGTATCCTAGACCTAAAAGATAAATAAGTGGTATATAATAAAGAGAAAGCTAAAATAAATATATAAGTAAAAACCATAACTTATTTTAATTAAATTTGTAAAAATCAATAACTATGAACCAACCAGACAAAAATGAAAACATTTCCCTAGATGATATATCGTTTGACGATATGCTAAATGGAGGTGTAGAGGCAGAGCCAGAAATGGAAGTGCCAGAAATAGAAGAAGAGGCTACTATTAATGATGAATTAGAGGCAGATGCAGATAATTTAAAAGTAGAAGACGAAGAAGAAGACATTGTAGAAGAGGAAGGCAAAGAACCTGAAGAAAAGGAAGAAGAAGAGGACAAAGAGGACTCAGAAGAAGGTGGCGAGCAAACTGTTGTTTCTGAAATTTTATCTAAATTAGGATATGATGCAGATAGTGAGTATGAAGACACTACTGACGGTCTTATAAAACTTACAGAAGATGTAGGAAAACAGATAGCAGAAGAACAGTTAGATGGACTTTTTGAAAAATTTCCATTAGTTAAAAATCATTTAGAATACGTTTTAAATGGTGGAGACTCTCAGGTTTTTATGCAAGCTTATGATCCTAATTTGGATTATAATAAAATAGAACTATCTGAAGATGACACTCGTAGTCAAAAAGCAATCTTATCTGATTACTTTTCTACAAAAGGTCATGATAAAGATTTTATAGACGAGCTGTTAGAAGACTATGAAGATACAGGTAAATTGTATCAAAAAGCAGAACACGCTAAAAAAGCTTTAGCTGGAGTACAAGCAAAAGAAAGACAAACGCTTGTAAAAGAACAGAAAGAGCAAAAAGAGCAAACAGCTAAACAACAAGAAGAATTTTGGGGTAACATCCAAGAAACTATAAAGACCTCCGACGAGCTTGCGGGATTAAGTATCACGCAGCGAGATAAAGGTAAATTTTTTGAATATATTTCAAAACCTGTGTCTGAGAACGGACAGACACAAAGAGATCTAGATCACAATGAAGCAGAAGTAGAAGTGAAGCTAGCTATTGATTACTTAATGTATAAAGGTTTTAATCTTAATGACATTATAAGTAAAAAAGCTAGAACAAAGAGTGCTAGATCCCTGAGAGATAAAATATCTAAAAACGAAGAAACAGTTAAAAGTGCTCGTAAAGCATATAAACGAAAATCTACGTTTGATATAGATGATTTAGATCTTAGTATTTAATTAGGCAATTAGTGGAAACACGACTGCATATATAACTTTTAAAAATAGATAAAAAATGGCAAATGGAACAAATATAAGCGTTCAAAAAACGTTTTATAACGATTCGCAAATGACTGACATGAACAGTCTTGCAAATGCGTTATTGTCTAAGCCTGCTGAATTATCTCCAATCATTACTCATTTATCAGGTAAAGATGACAAAAGGTTTCCACTATCTTTCTTAACTGAAGGTGTTGGAAACGTTAAGTCTATTGACCGTCTTGAGTATGAGTATCGCGTAGCGACGCACAGATTGAGAACACGTCCAGTAGCATCAACAATGACATCAACAGCAAGTGTAGGAGTAGGAGGAGCAACTTTTGAGTTAGAATTTCCTGACAAACATTTTGTATTTCCTTATGTATTAGTGTCTCAATCTGGGATACAAGCACGTATTATGAGAGAGCCAGAATCGGCAGGATCTAATTTCAAATACACTTTACAGCTAGTTAACCCATCAGCTACTGCAACTATGCCAGCAGCAGATGTAACATCAGGAGCGTTATTTGCGCAAATGTATGCACCAGTAGGAGTTGATTTCTCTCGTGGGAATGCTTCTAATTGGGAAACTCCAGGTTTAGTTCGTAACAAATTAACTACAGTTCGTAAGTCTTACCACATGTCTGGTAATGCTAAAGATTTTGTAGCAGAATTCTCGTTACCAACTAAAGGTGGTTCTACAACTAAATTGTGGATGGATTATGAAGAGTACTTACACATGCTTGACTTTAAAGAAGAGTGTGAAATGTACTACTGGTATGGTCAGAAGTCTTATGACGCAAATGGTCACACTTACATGAAAGACGAAAATGGTCAGCCTGTAATTGTAGGTCCTGGTCTTTTAGAGCAAATCACTAACACTGATACTTACTCTACAATGACTGAAACTAAATTGAAGAATATTATTGGTGACTTGTTCTACGGAATGACTGATGCTTCTAACAAGCAAGTTACATTATACACTGGTACCGGTGGTGCCCGTGAATTCGATGAAGCTCTTAAATCTCACTTTGGAGGAACAAACTCTTTCAAAGTGTCTAGTGGAGACAGTCGATTTATTACTGGATCTGGTCGTAACTTAGGTTTAACTGGATACTTTAATTCGTATGAGCATGTAGATGGTCACGTAATCAACGTAGTTAAATTACCTATGTTTGATCACGGTGCTGTAGCACAAGCTCGTGCAAAACACCCAGTAACAGGGTACTCACTTGAATCTTACCGTATGGTATTTGTAGATCAGTCTAATTATGACGGTCAAAATAACTTACAAATGATCTCTAAGAAAGGTCGTGAAATGATGAGATGGTGCGTAGCTGGTTCTGTAGTGCCTCGTGGGTTTGCTTCTACTGATGCTAGAGCTTCTGACGTGGACGGTGCATCCGTACATATGTTGAAAACAGCAGGTATTGCGCTTAAGCGTTTTGATACTTCGCTTGACATCACTTGTGTGGCTTCGTAACAGGCAATTCGTTGCGGTTCATATATATTGGTTTTTGGTTAGGTTGTGGGGGAGTGGTCCCCCACTTCTTTAACTAAATAATTATAGGAAAGTTATACTTTACATCCAACTAATTAAAACTTTAAAAGTACTATAGTATGAGTAAAAAAGTGTTCTTAAGACGTAAAGAGGTTAATAACCATTTACCTAAAGCAGTACAAGCTGAGGCTGTAACAAAACTTAGTAGTGTCTTTGTAAATAGACAGCCTTTAAAAGGAATAACTCCTAAAGAGGAAAAAGAATTAATGACAGAATTATTAGATGTAAGCCCTGAGCATGTTGATTGGCCAAAGCATTCTAAAAGATTTTGGGCAGATATGACAATACCTGTAGGATTTACAGGAGTTGAATTAGAAGTTGGAGTGCATGAAGATAGCTCGCCAATTAGTATTATGGATTATCTTAAATATAAATTTGCAATTAAGCATCCCCATGTAGCTTTAACAAAAGAAGAAATGGAGGAAGATTTTAATAAAAGATTTTATATTCAAGATTTAAATAGAGAGGATAAAGTTAAAAATACGCAGATTCAATTTAAGAAAGATGCTGATAAAGAGTTTATTAAACTTTCAGCTAATGTTAAAAATATGAAACGAGTATTAAGACTTCTTTCTAATACAAATCCAGATAGAATGACTGATGAACAAGTGGAAAATGCACTTTATGAAATCAAAGATTCTAAAACTAAGCAATTCTTAAAAATTGCAAAAGATAAAAATTTAGAAGTAAAAGCAGAAATTGAAGAAATGGTAACAGCAAGTGTTCTTCGTAAAATTGGAAACCAAATTATCTTTATTGATGAAGTACTTGGTGATACATTAGAAGATACAGTGGTGTTCCTAAAAGATAAAAAAAATTCAGGAACTTTAACAATTCTTAGAGCAAAGCTTAAAGAGTTGTCAATCTAATAGAATAATAAATTAATGGATATTCAAAATATGCATATAGCTGTTAGGCAAGGAGTGGATAAGATTAATTCACTCCAAGCCGACAGTCTTTTATCTGAAGAATTAGATCTTGAGCTTAATAAAAATATGCGAAGATTTATAAACCTTAAGTACGGTAAAAATAACCAATACAATAAAGGTTTTGAAGAATCTCAAAAAAGAATAGACGATTTAAGTACTCTTATTTCTGAACATAGAAATTTTGTAGGATTTAAAGATAGAGAAATGCTTGGATATTATTCTACTCCTACAAATTCTAAATATTTATTTAGAGAATTTTATAAATTGCCATACGACTACATGCATCATATAGAAAGTAGTTGTAATGGAGTTCGATCTCTTAAAGCTGATGAGCAACAATTTAGATTAGAGTTATATAATGATAATGATTATGTTGTAGATGCTTCATATGAAACTGACTCTAAATATTTTGTATTTCCATATTCAAGTATGCATCCTTCAAACTCAGATGAAGCTAGTGCTACAATAGTTGTTGAAAGAGGTTTTACAACAGGTGATCCTGATCCAGATTATGCAAATGATTTTGACACTTCTACTACTGTTGCAGGAGCTGTGCTTACTGAAACTTTGTGGGAAATGACTAATTCTAATTCTATATTAGAAGTAGAAGACTCAACTATACAACTTTCAGGAACATTAAAAGCTTATAAAGATTATATTATAGAGCATGTTTTAACAAATCATCATGATGATGTTGTTATAAGATGGGAAAAAAGTGGAAATTTAATTCACAAAGATAGTTTTATAATAATTTTAAAACCAGACACATCTTTGTATGAGTGGGTTAGAACAGATGCAGAAGCAAGTTATATAGTAGATGCTATAGGTTCTGGTGGGTATAATGCTTCAGGCGCGTATGTGGCTAGCAGTGCAGTATATAATAGTGCAGAACAATTTGCTAGTGTTGTATATTCTACTCCAACTATTAATGGAATAACATTTTCTAAAGCTAGCATTACTAATGCTGAAAATATAATAGGATATAAACGTAAGTTTACCTCTTCTTTAGGGCTTCCAAATCTTGAGGCATACAATAGTGACGTTGATCCTATTAACGTCTCTTACGAGGGCTTAAATGTGCCTATTACATATGTACAACACGATGACTTACATGCTTTATTAAAAGATCCTTTTAATAGGCCAAGTAAAAATAGTGTTTTTGGAGTATTTACAAGTGATGCAATAGAGTTGTACACATTAACTAAAGCATTAAATAAATCTGCATTTATACCTGATAGTTTAAAATTAAAATATTTAAGAACACCATTACCAATGTCATTGACATTACAAATAGACTGTGAATTACCAGCACATACTCATGAAGAGATCGTTGCTATGACAGTTAACAGTCTTTTAGAAGGGATCTCAGATCCTAGATACAAGTCTCACATAGGTGAGTTAATTAAACAAGAATAATAATAATTAAAATTAAATCAAAATGGCAAGACATTTGATAATTGGAAATAATGCAGCAGCAACTGGGGTAGCCTCAGAAGTTAACTTAGCTGTAAATGTCCAAAAATTAAGCGCAAAAGGTCCCGTAGCATTAGCTGCCGGAGAATCTGTTGCAGACTCTGATTCAATCAGACTAGTACAAGGTACTGGAGGAGTAAATTACTATAGCCCTTGGATTAAAGGGCGTAACGTTGTTAGCTTTAGCGGTAAATCTGCAGCGGCGCAAACAGCTGAAATAGCAGTAGCTACATTTGTTGGATCTAATGGAGCAGCAATTGCAAATTATACGCTTAAGATTATAAACTTAACTAATGGAAATTCTCCGTTTGAGTTTAAATCTTACGAAGTATCAATTGCGGCAAGTGCAAATGTAACTGCAATTGCAGATGCTTTTACAGCTGCAATTAACGCTAACCCAGCACATTGGTTAAGAGTATCGTCAGATCCTGCGTCTAACTCATCTGGAGTTTTATCTGTAGTAGGTTTGAAAAAAGGTGAAGCAACATTAGCTGGAGGAGTTCAAGAAGAACTAGTTCACATGGACTTTGCATTTGAAGCGGCTGCTACTACAATGGCAGTTACTTACTCTACTCCTGGTAACCTAGGACAAGGTGATGGTTTTTACGTTAGAGAAATGGAAGAAGTTGCACAAGGTGTAGGCTTTGGTTTTTACGACAGAAGAAACTTACCTATTAAACCTGCTTTAACTTCAGTAACTGCTACTGCATATGATATGTACAGTATTGTAGCTACTAAAGACGGAAGTACAACTTCTTCAATTAACGGAGTAGATAATTTAATTGAGATTGTAATTGCATTTGACCCTGCTACTGCTGCTTTAAGTTCAGCATTAGAAGGTAAATTAAATCCTTACTTAAACTCAGTTGGATTTGGATCAGTTAATTTATAATAATAATTTTTAAAATAAAATAAAATGGCAAATAATCCTTTAAGTAACAAGTATGTGGCAAGAGCATCTTGGGACTTCGCAACAACAAACGGATCTGGAGGGGCTGAATCAATTTCAGCTCATAGTGGTTCTATTTTCATTCCTGAAGGAGCGTTAATTACAAATGCGTATTATTTTGTAGACACAACAATATCTGATAATGGTGATGATTCAACAATTATATCTATTGGGTATACAGGTGCAGTAGCAGCTTTTTCAGCAGCATTACTAATTAGCGGTACTGGTGTAAACGGTGTAGCTGCTGGTAATTTTGATGCAGGTGTTCATGGTACTTTAGTAGGCTTCGCAGGTGGAGCTGAAACTGGTGATGATAACCAAACAGCACTTGTAACTATAGCAACAAAAGCAGCAACTCTTATTCACACTGCTGCGGATGTAGAACTTCTTTTAACAGTAGGTGCTTCAAACGTACACACTTTAAATGCAGGTAAAATGACTTTATTTGTAGAGTACGTACAAACTGGAGATTTAGGATAATATATCTTTAAAATACTAAGCAACTAAGGGACTGGTTCCCTTAGTAGCTTTTTTATAATTTTTAAAAAACCTTTTACATGCCTATATTAAGTGCTATTGTAGCCTCAGATTCTGATGTAATACTTGTGAAATACTCTTTAGCGAATGAAAGTTTTTCTAGTTTTCAAGTATTTAGTTATCCTTTTAATCCTAACAATAACCAAGAAGTTATTACTCCGTTAGGGACCTCTCATGGAACTGCTACTACTAGTGGATCTTTTACTGTGTCTCTTACTAAGTCTAAACTTTCTTCTTTAGGTATTACTTGGGATGGACTAATCAACATACAATTAAGGACTTCTCAAAGTTATGCTGGGTATGGAGATAATGTATCTGCAACAACAAATAAATCACACGCAACTGTTTTATTAGGAAAAACAGTAGATTGTTGCATTGCTGATAAAATGTACAATGCAATAGGATGTGATTGTAATGATGATAAATGTAACGAAGAATTAAGAGATGCTCAAAAGATGTTTTTATTAAAGCGATCTGCTGAATATGTTTTAAGCTCTTTAAGAGATGTAGAAGGGCCAGACTCTAGCATTTTAGCAGCAGCTTCAACAGATGCTAATAATAAATATCAAAAAGCTTTACAACTTTGCTCTTCAGGGTGCGGGTGTGATGGTTCGTCTTCTATGTCTACGGGAAGTTCAAGTTCAACAAGTAGTTACTAATAAATAATTACAATTTAAATGAGTTTATATTCTAGTTCTAAGAATGCAGTACCTTTAGCTTATAGTTGTACTTCGTATACTGCTGATCGTAAATTATATATAATATTTACTTCTATTTCTCCAAACGATAATTACAATTTAATTAGAAGCGTAATTCCTCAAGATAAAAACCTCATTGCTAAGCTTTTAGAAAATTCAGTTACAACTATAAAAGGATCAACTCAATGTAGGATTGTAATAGATTTACAAAGTACTTCATTAGATCTAAATTCGGTTGAATTAAACAATTATCCATTTGAAAATTTTGTTGCAAAATTTAAAATAATTTTCAAAGATGGCACTTTGTATTCACATCTGGAAGATTTAAGTTCTTTAAACATATGTAGTTTTGTAGGATTTGCTGCAGATGGAAGGCCAAGTTATTACGATATAACTCCTAGCATTATTAATAATATTACAGTTGATAAGTCAGGATTTTATGATTTTTCAGCATCAATAGAAGATAGAAATATATTTAAACATTTTCCAAGTACTTCAAGTACTCTTAGAATTAAATCTAAAAAAGATCCTTTTTTAAATTTACTTCCTTTTAATTCTGGGACCGATGCTGTAATAACAATAAGCACTGGCCCGCCAACATTAGTTTCTGTAAGTTCTGATATATTAAATTCTTATAATACTAATTATTATTATAGTAATCCTGGGGTTTCTTACAACCCTGTTGGTACTATAGAAACTTCAGGTTTATTTCTTCCAGAACAATCTTCTGAGCAGGTAGTAGTTTTTACTAGTAGTAACCTTTCTCATCATATTAACATTACCATAGTTGCTATAAATTTAGAAGGAATTAAAGGTACTGACGCTTTTGAACCAGATACTTCGAATCCTACTACAACATATGCTGTATGTACAGATTCTACTGCAAATAATTATTATAAAAATTCTCCTTATCCTACTTGTACTGAAGGAAATTTATCATTAGCTATAGTAAATAGTAATAATGGTGATTATGTTTTTACTGATGGAGGGTGTTGCATTTATTCAAATTCAGATACTGTAAATCTTACAGTTAGTGGTGAAATAACAGCTTTACCTAGTGCTTCTGATCTAAATGGAGGAAAAATAACATTAAATTGGTCTGGCGGTAAGTCGCCTTATGATTTAGCTTTTACTTGTGCTGCAACTGATGCAAATTGCGCAACTAGGGATACAGCTGGAGATTATGATTTAACAAATACAACAGACACACGAAAAGTAATAGAGCTCTTAAGTGGTACTAGTGTAGATACATATTCTTATGCATTTGCAATAACAGATGCTGATAATAAAACTACATCAGGTTTTATAAGTGGACTTTTAAGTAGTACTTCTGCAACAACTTTAAACTGTAAAACAAGTAGTGCTATAAATTATGTAAATAGTGGAACAACTGAAAATAGTGTATGTAGATGGTGTGATGCTGCTACAGGGTATTTAACTGATGCAGATGTAGTTATAGGTGGAGATATATATGATGAAACTAGCTATGGAAGGCACTCTAGAACTACAGAAGAACATAATGTATTTACTGATTTTACTACTATAGAAAGTAATGCTACTACTACAGGGGGCACAGACGGGCAAATAACTTACAGTTGGGGTTGGGACAGTCTAAATGTAAGTGTTGGTTCAAATGATTATAATTTTAATTTTGGAGATTCGTCAGAAGTAAGTGATGGAAATGGTACTCTTACATTTAAAATAGAATGGAAAAAGTATACATCTAATGATGTTTTAAGTGATACTAATTCAAGTTTACGTAAAGATAGATTTAATGGTAGCACTCATGTAGCTACAGCTGTTGTAAATACTACTAATGCTACTACTTATACTAAAACTATTGAAAGCTTAGGGGCTGGACATTATTTAGCCAAACTTTCTTATAATGATAGTAATGATACACATGAAATAGAACAGTGTTATTATATTTTTCCAGCAGTAACAATTAAAGAGCCTGGATGTACAGAAGACCTTGCAACAAATACAGTAACAAATGTAGCATTAACTTACGAGTCTACTCCTTCATCGTGTTTATATAGTACTGCTATAGAGTTACCAACTATACTAGCACAGTACTTTGATTTCCAATACACGTTAGGAACAAGTTCTACTAATCCTTGTAGTTTTACAGTTCAACCTCAATGGAGATTTGTTCCAGGAACTTTTACAAATTCTACTGTTGAGCAATATCAAAATTTTAGTGATTTTTCAAATTACCCATCTGCTTTTTATAACACACTATTACAAGTAGTTTCTTCTGAGTTTGGGTACACTTCTGGTCAAATTGCTCCAGGACTTGATATAGATATAGAAAGCATAAATTTTACTAGAACATACAGTACAACTAATGGTGAGTCTATACAACTTCAAACTGATAATGCAATTGCAAGTGGTGGTAGTGGATCAGGTTCTTATCTTGTGCAAGAAAATGGTGATTCATTTCAAACACAATTTACAATAAATTTTGGACAAGAATCAAATACTATATCTGCACAAGTAGGCCCACAAAATATAGAGTTAGATTTAAGTGTTAGTTATATTGGAACGCAATTAGGAACAGCTTCAATTGATTTTTTAGAACCCCAGTTTACTTTAATTAATATTATTGAGGTTGCTGCTGCTGGTAACGTTATTGATTCAGTGACTGGAGATGCTTTATGTGCAGATTGTGCTGCAGCTACAGAAAGTCAAGTACAAGGATGTACTGACCCAATTGCTTGCAATTACAATGCAGATGCAAATATAGACGATGGCTCTTGTGCAACTATTCCTGGATCTACATTTGGTGGAGGAATAGTACAGGTAACTACAGATGAAGGAGAAACATTAGTTGGAATTCCTTGTTCATGTAATAATGAAGATTATACTAATGCAGACCCACTTGCTGTTTGGTTTTGGGAAAACTATCCACCTCCTGCAAACTCAATAGCAGACCAACTAGGATACTATAATTTTACTACTACTCAATATGCAACGTCAATTGGGCAAGACCCGTGTACAGGAATATATGTTTCTGGTTGTACTGATCCAAGTGCATCTAATTACAATCCTGGTGCTAATGAGGATGATGGTACGTGTATTTATCCAACGTTAGGTTGTACAGATGCTACAGCTTGTAATTATCAGCCTTTAGCTGATGAAGATGATGGATCTTGTATTACTGATTGGCAAGATTTAAACATAGCTGAATATGCAGATTTTAATAATTGGGCGTATTCTACTGCTACTCTTCCTACTATTTGTACAGGTCCTGAAGCAGGTGCTGATGGGTCATTAACTATTAGTAATGCTAGTTATGATGGTCCTTTCTCATTTGGGTTTTCAAACAACAATGATTTTCCTGTAACTAATACAGGTTACGAACAATATTCATGGAATTTTGAAAATGGATTAGCAAGTTCTCCAACATTTGTTGTTATTAATACAATTGGAAATACCTTATCTCCGGGAGGATATGCTACTACAGTATCTTTAACAGGAGGGGCTGGATCTACAATTATTATATCTAACATCCCTTCTGGAGCATATAATTTTTGGATAGTTCCTTATGCAACATCTAATTTAGCTACAGGATTAAATGGAGAAACTAATTTTGCAAATATAGAATGTTGGCCAGTTATACTAAATATTGCTAATAACACTGGGTTAAGCCAAATTAGTTATGTAACAGGAGATGGCTACAGTGATGGTACTACTACAAATACTTGGGATAATACAAATATTTACACAAATTCTATATTTATAGGAGCTGAAGGAAGTAGAAGAGTTAGAGCAGCTGCAAATTGCGGGTGTGCTGATCCTACTTATGATAACTATGATCCTACTATAGATATTTTAGATCACGATCCTAATTTATGTTTAAATTATGGATGTACAGATCCTGAAGCTAGTAACTATGATGCTACAGCTAATTTTGAATGTACTGATTCTGAAAATCAATATAGTTGCCAACCTTGTGTATATGGGTATGCAGATACTTTGTATACTCCTCAATTTTGTATGCCTAAAAAAATAGAGCTACAATTAGATACTATAAAAAGATGTATTGGTACTGCAGGTACAAATTCATATATAAGTATGATTACTGGGAAAAATGATTGCGCATTTAATGATTCTTGGAAGTTAATATTAATCGAGTATCTTTTAAGTAAAAAAGGCTTAGATTGTATATATAATTGCCAAGACTCCTCAACTCCTAATCTAGAAGATTTAGAAAGTTGTGATGCACGTAGTGGTATTTTAGAATTAACAGGTGATTTATCTTCAGGATTAACAGGAAGTAATACTAGAATTTTTAGAATAGGAGACACAATAAAATACAGAAGTAATGCACTTGTGGATTATCAATATTATACATTAAGAAATACTCCAAACAACGTATTAGTTGTAACAGTTTCAATCGCTTCTTCAAATCTTACTTTTTCTCCAGAAGCTTGGAATGGATGGCAATTTTGTGAAGAACCTCCAATAAAAGTTACAAATAAGAATTATATACAAAAATTTCTTAATTTTGTTCAAAATTATTGCAGACAATGTCAATTGCCTTCAGAGTCAACATTACCCGCAACACCCTCAGTTGGGTCTGTAATTACAGTAAATGGTGTAGTAATAACAGTTAATAATTCAAATTTAGAATAGTAAAATGGCAGAAATTAAAAATTTAAATACGTTAGCTAAGGCATCTGCAACTTCAAATGATGTGCTTTTAGTTACTAACACTAGCACTAATGCTGCTACAAAATATGTGTTAACTAATTTGTTTCCTGTAATAGCAAACTCAGGAGCAGGAGAACAGTTATATGTAAATCTGACAAATAAAAATCAGTTCAATTTTAAAGGAATAAAATCAGGAACTGTTAACTCACTATTAGTAACTACAGCTTCTAATGATATTTCTATATCTGTAATAGAGAGAGGAATTGATTTAAGTAAATGTAATAACGCAAATGCTCAATTTTCTAAAGGAGTAGATTTTACTAAAATAGTTTCAGGTACTAACCTTGTTAGAAATGGAGGTACAGGATTATCATCTATATCTAAAGGTGGAGTATTATATGCCTCAGATAGTGACACGTTGGGAGCGCATGTTATGGGAACTAATGGCCAAGTGCTTATAGGAAATGCTACAAATGGCTATCCTTCAGTTTCTACTTTAACTGCTGGAACTAATATAACAATTACAAATGGTGCAGGATCAATTAGTATTGCTGCTTCTTTAGCTAGTTTAGCTGCCAATCTAGACACAGGAAGTTACAATATAGATCTTAATACTAACTATATTAGCGATAATGGATCTGATAGAGGTATATATGTTCATACCAATGGTAAAACAATATTAAATGATTCAGGTTCTTCTCTTACAACTGGAGATGCTACTGGTCAATTAAATATACAAGGTACTACAACTACAGCAATTAAAATAGGTAACTCTGGAGCGTATCAATCTAACTATAGCATTACAACTACTACAGCAAGTTCAGGAACTGCAGGTGCAGGATTAAATATATATGCTGCAGCTGGGGGAGGCGGTAACGATGCGGGTGGTTCACTAAAGCTATACGGTGGTACAGCTGTTGGTAATGGTGCAGGTGGACACGTAATTGTTGAAGCAGGTAAATCTCCTACAGGAACAGATGGCTCTGTTAAGCTAAATACATTTGCAGGAGCAACTTCAACTACAGCACTTACAGTAGATCAAACTCAAGATGTTACAGTAAATACAGGTAGTTTAATTATTACAGGAGCAACAGAAGGTATTGTACACACAAACAGTGGTACAGTTACTCAAGCAACTAATCACACTACAGGAGTAACTTTAAATACAACTTCTGGTGTAATACAACTTGCAGCTGTTGCATTAGCTGCAGCAACGAATGCAGAATTTACACTTACAAATAGTACAATTCAAGCAGACTCTGTAATACTACTTACAATTCAAGACGAAAATACAACTAACAACGCGCAACTTACTGTAGCAACACATACTATTGCAGGCGGTAGTTGTAAAATAAGCATACATAACCCAGCAGCAACGGGAGCTACCTCTACGACTGCTTCTAAAATTCACTTTTTAATAATAAACAATAGTGTTTAATTAACCAATACCTAAATTATGTTAACTTTAAAAACTAAAAACAGAGAAATTGTAGATCTATTTAATGGCCTACAATCAGTGCAAGACTTACAAGGTGTAAAATTTGGACTAGTAGTATCTAAAAACGTTAGAATAATTCAACAAGAATTGTCTGATATAGAAGAAGCTTCTAAACCTTCTAAAGAGTTTATAGAATTATCTAAAAAAGTAAATTCTTTAAATGATGAAAAAGAAAAAATAGAAGAGTTAGAAAAAGAAAATGAAAAATTAATTACATCTAGAAGAAATCAATTAGAAGAAGTTGAAAGCCTTTTAGAAGAAATTATTGAAATTCAACTTCACTCTGTAAAAGAAGATATATTGCCAGAAAATATTACAGCTGCGCAAATAACAGCTATAGATAAATTAATAGAATAGTGGAAATTTTTAAAAATGACAACGTCTGGAATGAGAAAGCTATTGTAGGATTTATAGCTTTTGCTGTAATGTGCTTAATAATGGTAGCTGATCTTGTAACAGGTTGGTTAGGTCAAGATTTAATAATTAATGAATACGTGTACAACTCATTTGTTTGGGTTGTGCTCGGTTCATTTGGTATAAGTGGTGTAGAAAAATTTGCAAAAAAATGATAGACAAAGAATACATTAAAGACTCAGCAAGAAGAGCAGACGAATCAAGAAAAGATACTTTAGATTCTTGGATAGTAGATCTAGAAGAAAAAGATCAGCCTGAAGCTTGCTCAATAGACGATGAAGATTGTGAAAATTGTGGAAGCTAATGAAAAAGTTATTATATTTATTTTTATTAGTTACTTTTTCTGCTAATGCTCAATTAGACTTATTTAGATTTGCTACGTTTTATGCAAGTTATTCTACAACTACTCCTGCAGCTGAACCTGTAGGGTATAGAATTCAAGGTCTTTACGATCCAGGGCATCAAGATGACTACGTTAATGGTACTATAGTGGAGATGACTCAGTATAGTGATCCTAACATACAAATAACTATAGGACTAAGAAAGATTGCAAGGTTTGACTACCAAGTAAAGCAAGGTTTGTTTTATGATGGATCAGAACACGAAATTAGCGATTACTCTACAATATCAAATTCTCCTGGATTAGAGTATTTATTTCAGTACTCGTTTGTAAGAAATAGAGGAACTGAGGTTGCCCAACAAGAATATAAGTTAAGATATATATCCAACTACTTTACAGCTAAAGCTGCATATGTAGATGATGGATTAATAAATTTAAATTATACTTTGGGCGAGGTTAGGGTACGCAAAAGTTTTGGCAATTTTGACATTACTGCAGGCGTAGCCCATCGTTCTCATCCAGTTTACGGTTATTCCCCTATAGAAGAATGGGCTAAAGTAAACGGTAACGATTCTTGGAAGTCTTTGGCAAATTCATATTATTATTTAAGTACATCTCAATCTGGAGAATGGATACATATTGATGTAGAAGCTAGTGATTCAGAATGGATTTGCGCTAGTGATGATGAGTTTTACAAGTACTACTTTCCTACGGTACTTAATAGATATAATAGAGAACAGCTTGACTTAATAGGATTACAACAAGAAATTTCTGCAGTTGTAGGACTAGATTATTATTTATATCGAGAAAATTATTGGGTACATGCTTGGGGATCTTTATATCCATGGCATAACGGTTTAACTGATTTCTCTTACCAACGTAATAACAGGCAAGAAGAATGGGATACAGGTTTGATTTTTGGGGTTAATTTAAATAGACATCTTAGTTTGTTTGTTGAAGGTAAGCACTTAAAGTTTTGGGGCATGCCTGCATATGAATTAAAAACAGGATTAAATTATTTAATATTTTAACAGCATGGCGCAAGAGTTAAATGAAAATACAGCAGTACAAATAAGTGTAAAAACTTTGGCAGGAATAGCAGTTGGTTTAGGCACAATAATAAGTATGTGGTTTGTACTACAAGCTGACATAGCTGAAGCTAAATTACTTCCTGCTGCTCCAGACCCTGTAATAACAAGGATGGAATTTGATATGAAAGACAAGCTTATACGCCAAACAATTATGTCTACGCAAGAAGATGTTACAGAAATTAAAGATGACTTAAAAGCAATTAAACAAAAGCTTTATGAATAAGTTTTTACTTTTATTACTACTTACTACAAATATTGTAGCTCAAGAGTTTATCACTTCTAGCTCATTTGATTCTAAGACAGCTAAAGGAACAGTGGTAATTGAGTTTTGGGCTGAGTGGAACGCAGGTAATCAAGTCGATTTTTTACCCTCGTTAAAAGATTGCGAGTCATATAGACTATGTATTGTAAGAGGAGCTGACGTTCAAAAAGAATACGAAGTAACAGCTATACCTACAATTATTATATTTGATAACGGGATAGAGCAAAATAGGTTTAACCCCACTATTATGATGAAGTTAGATGCTAGTAAAAAGAAAGTACAAAAATCAATTGATAACATAACACTAAGTAAATTTCAGTGATAAAAAAATTAAAAGCAACTTTAAGCAAAGTACACACATCAACTATCGCCATTTCTTTTTTTTGGACTGCTATAGTGGTATGTTACATACTAGGTTTTATAGTACTAACACATTTTTAAAAATAATAATTAATAACAAACTAAACAATGGCAACACTAAACGTAAAATTAAATTTAGACTCTACAAATATTTCATCAAATTCTTTAAAGGTTGTAGCTTCTGATATTTTAAATGTAGTAAATCCTATAGCAGGATTATCTAGAAAAAGTATACCTACAAACGCGGCAGTAGAATTGCTTGCAGCTGCTATAGATGTAGATACATATATTTACATTAAAAATACAGATAGTACAAATAAAGTAAACATATTAACTGCAGCAGGAGGACATCACGGGGTTTTAAGACCTGGAGAAGCAATGTTTGTTTGTGTCGCAGCTGATGTAGGAATAGAAGTTATAGCTTTATCTGCAGCTTGCGTTGTAGAATTTGCAACATTTACTGCTGTATAAATTTAACGTATTCTTAAAATGAAATTAAGCAAGAACTTTGCGTTGTCTGAGATAACTCGCAGCAACACAGCTAAACGACTAGGGATAGATAATGAGCCGACTGAAAAGCACTTACAAAATATGCAGTATCTTGTTAACAATCTTTTACAGCCTCTTCGTAGCGCTGTTGGTCCTATCAGGATCAGTAGTGGTTATCGCAACCCGTCACTCAATCGTGCTATTGGTGGCAGCCGTTCTTCGCAGCATTGCAAAGGTCAGGCATTGGACATCCAGTTTTGGCAAATGGGGGAGATGAACAACAAAGTTATATACGATTGGATACTAGCATCAGGCCTAGAATTTGACCAAATGATTAATGAGTTTGACTTTGCTTGGATACACATATCTTTAAAAGCTAAAGGTAATAGAAAACAAGTACTCAAAGCTTATAAAGATGAGGATGGAGATACTAAATACAAATATGCTTAAGATATTATGAATATTTAATGAAATTTATAGGCCAACATATCGTAGATCTTATTGCAAGATTTAGATCTTCTATATATTTAGAAGGTGTAAAAACTGGCACTATAGCTAGTGGGGGGAACCTTGGTCTAGACTCTGATAATAAAATAGTTAAGGACAGTGGTGTCGGAGCCACAGATCTTCACGGAGCAGGTGTTGATGGAGCAGCTAATCAATTACTAACTGATGACGGAGATGGCACTGTTACTTCTGAGCCTGCATTATCATTTACTAGCAGTACACTTAGTATGGGTAATGATAATGCAGACGGTGTAATTATCAAGCGCCAAGACCATGGAGATGGTAGTGGCGGTAGTCTTAATCTTATAGGAGCTAACGGAACAGGCACAAACCAAAGTGGAGGAGCTTTAAAGTTTTATGGAGGCCAAGGTACAGGGACTGGAGACGGTGGAGATATAGAATTCTGGACAGCCGCTGACGGAACCGCAGGAAGTAGTCTTAATGGATTTGGGTTTTTACCTAGATTTAAAGTAGACGCAGACGGAGTTACTACTATAAGTGGAGATTTAAATATACTTGGTACTATTTTTTCTACAGGAGATGCAACAATATTTGGAAATGACATTATATTTGAAGGTACTTCAGATGATGTACACGAAGCAACATTGTCAGGAGGTAATCCAGGCTCTGATATAACAGTAACTTTACCTGCGTCTACAGGAACACTAGCTTTACAGAATGAAAATACTACAGGTAATGCGGCCACAGTTACAACTAATGCAAATTTAACAGGACACATTACATCTAGTGGTAATGCTGCTGTTTTAGGGTCTTTTACTATAGCTCAACTTAGCACAGCTATTTCAAATGCTAGCATATCAGGAAATAACACAGGAGATCAAACATCTGTAAGTGGAGCATCGGGTACAGTAACAAGTATTGGAAACTTAACAGGTGATGTAACTTCAACTAACAGAGCAACAGTTATAGGAACTGCAAAAGTAACTATGGCTAAGCTAGCTGATGTAGCTACAGATACTTTTATAGGTAGAACTGCTTCAGGTGATGGAGTACCAAAAGCTTTATCTAAATCTGAGGCTTTAGCAATACTTAATGTTGCTGATGGTTCAAATGCAAACGTTGCTACAAATCTTGGAATAACAGGGGATACGGCAGCTAGAGTTATTACTTCTTCTACAGGAACCAATGTAACAATTCCAGTAGGTACAACAAGTGTATCGGGCTTACTAACTCCTAGTCTATTTGATGAGATTGATGCAAACACAGCAAAGAATACAAATGTAGTTACTAATTTAGCAATCACAGGTTCGGCAGCAGCTAGAACAATAACATCTTCTGATGGTACTGATGCTGTAATACCTTTAGGAACTACAAGTGTTTCTGGATTACTTAGCCCTGCTTTGTTTGACGAAATAGATGCAAACACAGCAAAAATTTCATTTCCTGGCTTTACTACTATAACAGAAACTGACGTTACAATTACTTCTGCTACAAGTACAAAACCTTTATTTAACTTAAAAAGTACTACAAACGATAACAAGGGTAGCACTATTCAATTTACTTCTGACAAGGGTGGAGCAGGAGCAGACGATGATATAATAGGTACAATAGATTTTATTGGAGACAATGTAGGTCAAACACAAACATTGTTTGGTAAAATACAAACTAGAGTAGAGACTGCTGCTAATGGAGATGAAGCTGGTAAAATGAGATTTATGGTCTCGCAAAGTAACAGTAGTACAGCGGCTAATACAACAGGACTTGAGTTAATAGGTCATGGCACAAATTCAACAATAAGCGCTACCATAGGACATGGTGCTGCATCTGTAACAACGATTGCAGGTGATTTAAAGGTTACAGGAAACGAAATACAAGATAGTGGAGGAAATGTAGTAGTAAGCTCTAATGGTAGTGGCGTAGGACAGTTTACTGGAAGCCTAAGTGGTGATGCAGGTACTGTAAGTTCTATAGGAAATCTTACAGGAGACGTAACCTCTAGTAATAGAGCAACTACAATAGCTGCTGATGCTGTTACGTATGCTAAGATGCAAAACGTATCAGCTACTAACGTAGTGCTAGGTAGAGATTCTTCAGGTGCTGGTATAGTAGAAGAAATAGCTGCAGATAAGCTTCGTACAATAATTAATGTAGAGGATGGAGCTACTGCTGATCAAACAAATGTTACAGGTTCTTCAGGTTCTTGTACAGGTAACGCAGCAACTGCTACTATATTAGCGTCAGCTAGAGCAATTAATGGTGTTGACTTTAATGGAAGCGCTCCTATAACAATCACTGCAGCAGGGTCTACTTTATCAAACACAGTTACTGTAGCTAAAGGTGGTACTGGTCGAACATCTTTAGCAGCTAATTCACTTTTAACTGGTGACGGTACTAATGCTATTGTTGCAGAATCTAATTTTACTTATGATGGAACTAATTTAAAGTTAGCTTCTGATGGTATAGCAGCTCCAGATTTTACTATTGAGTCTACAGCTAGCCACCCTACTGCAGGTAATTTATTTTTTAATAAATTTAGAGATGATAATTCCGCTACTGATGGTATGCTAATAGGGCTTATACATTGGAACAGTGAAGATGATGCAAATAATGGTCAATCTTATGCACAAATAATAGGAAGTGCTGAAGAAACAGGTTCAGGCATTGAGGGTGGTAAACTTCAATTTAAAATAGCTACTCACGATGGGGAACTTAAAGACGCTATTGTTATAGAAGATGGTAATGCCGAAGATGAAATAGACATTACTATTGGTCAAGGAGCAAGTTCTTTAACAACTATAGCTGGAAATTTAGATGTTATTGGTAATGTATTGCCTGGAATAACATACGTAAAAATACTACCAAGCGACTTTGTTCCAGATGATGTTGGTAGACCTGCAATGATAGACGACACTGGTAGTGACAGGTGGTTGGAGTCTCATGGTACAGCAAAGCTTTTTGCTTTTGTAGAAATACCCGTTGGATTTAAAGCAACTGTCGTTGATGTATATGGTAGTGCAACATCTGCAGTAACTGTATACGAAGCTGATATAAACTCTAAAACTGTAACAAGTAAAGGTACTGGTAATATTGGTACAGCAATAAATATTACTGATGTTAACTCTGATGCTACTAACTATATATTAATAGAGTTAGCGCAAGCGTCCGGTGAAGAAGTATACGGAGGTAAATTAACTATCGCAAAGATATAATATGGCACTAGGAGATAAAAAAAGTGGTACTATACACGATAAAACAGGAGATGCAAAAAATGCATTAAAAGCTAAATACGATGCTGGAGACCATACTGCATTAGAAAATTATCCTGCTGAGGCTGCTTTACTATATCAAATGCAACAAATGTCTGAAGACATAGACGAACTTCGTAGATACTTAAGTGCAGAGGTTGGTGATGGAGCAACAGGAGCACAAGGCCCTGCTGGTGCTAAAGGAGATACTGGCGATGCAGGAGCAGATGGTTCTAACGGTAGTAACGGTAGTAATGGTAATACAGGTTCTACAGGAGCTGCTGGCGCTGCTGGACCTGCAGGTGGTGTATATGGAAATATAATAAAGATACTACCTACAC
>Ga0208814_1000315_pt1 | contig 32555 bp, 45 predicted proteins | sample MalvirAntarct_55_FD_184253 | JGI IMG/M metagenome (GOLD analysis project Ga0208814, IMG submission 184253) | Marine viral communities from the Global Malaspina Expedition - Malaspina viral metaG Antarct_55 (SPAdes) (version 2) | ecosystem: Environmental > Aquatic > Marine > Oceanic | place...
CTTCCCCTACCTTTATCCAATCTTCCTTAAATATTTCTGAACCCATAGCCTCAAAGGAAGCCATGAACTCCTGCCTAAAGGCATAGCTGGACATAGCTTTCTTAGCCATGTTAATTTCCTCTGGGTCTAGGAGGGGGTTGTCATACGAGGTAAAGTGCCAAGCATCATATACTCCCTCTTCCTCTAAACCTGCATAGGTATAAAGTTCATAGAAATGGTTACGCCCCATAGGAGTACCGATAAACATGGCCCCACCCTTTTGGTCGGCAAGAGCAGGGCGTAGTATTTGTTCCCATACCTCCGGCTTCATATCTGCGTACTCATCCATTACTAGATATCTCAATGACACACCACGCATAGTCTCCGGTCTGTCAGCGCCCTTCAATGATATAGTTGCACCATTGATTAGGGTAATCTGTAGGTTGTTAATGTGACTACTTTTAATTACTGGGTGTCCTGCCTCCAGCAATGCCTGCCACATAATGTCACGGGCCTGCCCCTGTGTGGGGGCTACGTAAAATACATGCCCAGCTTTAGCCTGTAGGCCGTAAAAGATTAACAAGTATGCAGCTAGGCGTGACTTACCTGTACGTCTACCTGCTGCTACCACCTTAAATCTTACTGGGCTATCCCATACTTTTTGCTGCCATGGGAGTAGCTTTATGTTTAAATCCGTACTCAAATACCTGACTCACATTTCTTTATGACCACACCAAACATCGGGGGTGTGTGTGAAGCAATAGCCTTTGCTACTGCAAGTATCCTATTCTTAATCTGTTTAGGCGTTTTCTCATTCTCATATTCTTTATTACGCAGAAACTCTTTTGCTGATTCTGTGTACTTACCCTTATTAAACAGAGCTACTGCATTCTTACTTTGACCCAAATCCCCGCGATATGTAGCTTGTACTAATTCAGCCTGTAATGTCTCAGGTAGTTTGTGGTAAGTAGGTATTAACCTCTTTGTTAGCAATTCATGGTGTTTGAATGCCTCTTTAAAGGTCTTATCCAACCACTTACCTGTTTGCCCTACCCCAGTAGTCTTGATGCCCTTACTATCTAGGTATACACCATTAACATAACCTTCAAGGGTAACCACCCTACGTTCTTTATAGGATAAAGTTCTATTCTCTTTCTTCTCAATAGCCTTTATAGCTTCCTTACCATGCAAGGTTTTTGTAGCAGTCATAATAAGTATGATTGAGAAGGATAAAAAAAAAGTATTATTGTTTTATTACTCATCTTTACTCGTTGCCTGTTGTTCATATGAACCTAGGTTTGTGTAATCACCATCCAACACATCATCAGTATCCCCGACAATAGTGGTATCACCGCCTACACCCGTAATAGTAATATTAACTGATGCTTTACCGCCTGTATTCTTAGCTTCGTCAAAGTATGATAAGGGCATTATTCTATCCACTACTAGTTTCCAGGCTGCTGCCTGATTTTTATGGTCATCGTCAAGGGCTGCATTTAGTATGCTGTCCATAACCTTACGGGATTTAGGGGAAGCTAGTAGTCTAGCCTTATACTCACGTATTGCGTCAGCATCCCCCTTGGGACGCCCTACTGCGTTTCTGTTTCCTTCCTTCTTTGCTGCTATGTCCTTCTTCTTAGGACGGCCTACCCTGCGTTTAGGTTTAGGCTTAGTTGTTTTTTCTTCCTCTACTTCCGCTTTAGGCATATTATTTTTTAAACATCTTAGTTAGTTTTTGTACGCCGAATGAAGCAGCAAATACTACACCAACTGCTGTCTTATAAAAGGTGGGCATACTTTCTAGGGCCGTAAAACCTCTAGTTACTACATCCTCATAACCAGTGAATGCCAGTATAAGGGGTATCGATACAAGTACAGTTAGCCATTCATCCTTCCAGCTAGTATTAGAAGCCTTAGCCATTGTTTGGTTCCAGTCCAGCTCACCGGCTGTAACCTTCTTCATAACTTCAGTTTCAGCCCTAGTGGCCTCAAGCCGAGCCTCAGCTTTTGCCTTACTTACGGCTACCTTACCTCCTACCCAAGACTTGGCTATCTCAGCTATTGGGCCGATTAACATACCTAGCATTCTTGTGTCATCCTTATTAATTTAATAATGTATTTCTTTGGTATACGAATAACTTTTTGGTACTCATTCACCAAAGTGTTGTAGTCCCGTGCTATGTAGTAGTTCTCTTTACTTTTTTTAACTAGGAAACCCACTACCTCCTGGATACATTGAGCCATCTCAGTTTCCCCCATGTCTTCACCTTCACAGGCATCATCCCACTTGATGTAAACCACTGAGCGTTTCACTTAGGTTACTATAGCTAGTACCGTTACAAATACACCCACTATAAAACCAGTGACAAGGGCAAACCAGCACCAGTCTCCAGTACTGTTTAAACATTCTTTCATATATCTATCTCGCTACTTTTTTAGATATTTTAATCTCACCTTCCGAAGCCATATCTCTATCCCATATACTTAGATATTCATTAATCATTCTAAAGAATATTGGTGGGACTAAAGCTAAGGCAAACAGCTGGAAGTAACCGTGTCCTGTGTTTGGTGAACCTACTTCATCTAGTTCCCAGAAGTGCGTCTCACCTCTGTCGTGATGGTCTCCCTGCCTACCAATCTCGATAAAGAACCAAGATGAGAATGCAGTAGCGTTATCCCAAGAATGACGGTAATCAATAGGTTGGCCTTTCTCTCTGTAAAGACCATAGTGCTCTAAGTAGTTTAATGTTTCTAATTCAAAGTTACTGATTAGCCACATAACGGCTAATACAGCCATGCCTACCCAACCCGCTACAAACCAGAATAAAAATACTGTTGGTAGGGACATTAGGTAGCCGCGTATCCAACGATTATCAAACGATAGGAAAGACTTACCCAAACGTTCTAAGCGTTTCTTTTCCATCATGAACAAGAACTTGGATTGACCAAGACCTGATAATGGGTAGTGCTTGTATAAGGTACGTCCACGAGGTGATGTTGCTGGGTCGTCTTCATGCCCCAACTCTAAGTGGTGGTTGTAGACATGTGCATAGCAGAAATGTGCCTTGCCACTCAGAGCCATCATCATTCTGGCTATTACAAAGGAAAAGCCTTTGGTATGTGCAAGCTCGTGGCCGTAGATAATGCCTATACCAAGAAAGATACCAGCGGAAAGGGTACTACCTATTAACTCAGTTAGTGGTACTGCCCCCGCCATAAAGCCACTAACCTGAAAGGCTAGGGCAATCTGTAGGCCGATAAACAAAGGAAGCATTACGTACATAGTCAGGTTCTGGAACCATGCTACAGCGTTAGTTTCGCCATTCTCATCGAAGCCTGCACCCATTGTCTGGGTCTTAACTAAGGTATCCACGATAATGGCTACCCCTAACATAAAGACACCTAGCCACGACAGTACACCTCCTTGAGCCACTCCATAGAGTGCCAAACTAATCGCAGTAGGTGCTAGTAGGTAACGTAGGTTAATAAGTAACTTCTTAATCATGTGTCACTTTCACTCTTTTTAGTATTTGCTTTTCCAAGTGCTGATGTGTGGGTAGTATGTCTTATACTATGGTGTATTGTACTTTCTTTTGGTTTTACTGTATTGTCTAATGTTTTGATTGTTTCTAATAACTTATCTTCCCTTTGCATCAATGGGTATTGAGTCATATAGAGTTTGTTTCCTCAAATCTAGCGGGTAGGCAGATTGCCCCAAAGTCCTGTATTACCCCATCTTCCTTCATTCGCTGTAACTCAGCAACCATTGGGCTAAAGTCAGGGCATGTATCTTCAATAGTTGTTTTATGTATTACGTTACCATCCATACTAAGGATAAGTGTAATAACTATTACAAGGTCCACTTATTTTTTCTTTAGCTTTAACTTTGATTTTGGGGTAGCTTTCTTTTTCTTATTTATTTTTGGTGGCCGACCCACTTTTGTACCGTAAGTACCTTTTCCCATTGGCATAACTTTTTCCTTATATTGTTTATATGAAGCTTAAAAGTGGATTGCTTGGTATGTAAGTAGTAATAATTGCTTAATTAACAAGCTAGCTTACTAAGAAGGGTAAGAGGGTATCACACTTTTAGGTAAAAGTCAAGGGGTATTATTCATTGTTGTTAAAATACAACACATAGCCGCTACTAGCCGTAAGGCGCAGCTTTCAGCCGCTAGGCGCAGGGGTACAGAGCTAGCCGTAAAAAACAATAACAACAACTAAAAGCAACACCCTTTATGCTCCGCATCACTCTGTCCGTTTTCCACCCTTCTTTGTACCAGCTTTGTCCTGGACAACAGACTGATTGCTAAGGGAATTTACCTAAAACTACAGAATGATTATTACGGCCCAATAAACGTAGTTGGGAAATGTAACAAGGGGTTACATAAAAAGTCCAAATTCACCCTTTTTTGTATTTGGGAGGGTACTACAATTCAAATTGTATCCCAACCCCCTCCCCCGCCCCCTCCGGGGGAAATATTATTGGTAAAATGCTAATTATGTGTGGAAAGTTGGCATGGAAGTTGCAAGGGGGTTTCCAAGGGGGGTTGCCAGGAGGGGAGGAAGCGTGTACCAGCGGTGGTCCCCTCTTGTGCGTATTTCAAGTAGCCTTACCGTAGCAGCCTCAAGCAGCCTCGCTGTGCTTTAGTATAAGTTTCCAAATCAATCTGTGCAGTTCTGTAGGTCTGCGCTTGTCCACTCCGTAGTATTGTTTGTATTTAATTATATCTAATTCAAATATAGAGTTGACACCACTTAAACAATGGTGCTACTATTACTTATCGAATACATAACAGCACCAACAAAGACGGAGATACACAATGATTAAGCATGACTATAAACAAGTAAACAAAGAGCAACGAGAGACATTGCTAGAAACAATACTTTCAGGCATCACATTCGTAGCACTTATTGTATCAGTATCGACCTGTATATACATCGTAGGGAGTATATAACATGACTACACTACAAGAACAATTACGTGCAGTATACCTTGATTACGCGAATACTTATATTACATTGGCTAAATTCGCTGAGCACAACAATATTACTGATACCGACGCGCAAATTGTTATAGACATGGGTAGAAAATATCATGAGGAATACGCTAAACTATGGGCTAAGTTAGATGAATAGAGACGACGAAAAGAGTATAGGTAACATGCTTGCGCTGTGGTCACTTGACTTCAGCAAGAATGAGCAGGACGCAATTGCATACCTTGACCGAGTGCTTAAGTTTAACGACGAACACCAACGTGCGAGGATTGTAGCGCATATTAGAGAAGGGATTACCAAGGGCAGTGGCCGTGAATAGTTGAACGTGCTAGGATTGTGTTTTAAATAAACAACAATAAGCGAGGTAATGAAATGAGTAGATGTTCTATATGTGACATACTTTTGAATAAATATGAGTTAGCTACACGGTACAACGCAGGACATGAATTGGCGGACAACTTCGTTGATATGTGTACTAGCTGCCTCAATAATTTGACTGAAGAAGAGCCTACGATTACCACTGATTTTACTGTAGTATTAAGTAATTATAGTAGTAATGATGAAGTGGAGTAGTAATACTGAAAGAGAAGATAATATTATACCATATTTTACGGCAAAAATAAATAGCCCAGAGGTATTAGTAATGGATAAAATAAGCAGGATACTATCGAGGTGGCAAACGGACAGCAAAAGCAATTGGGAAGGCTACAAATTACCAACCCCTGAAGAAATGGCAGCATTAATACGTACTGAAATAGAAAAAGAGTACATAATAGACAAAGAGGAAAAAAGCAATGGAACATAAAACTGACGTTGAAAACCAAGAGCACTACACGTCTCAATCTGTACAGCCAATTGAATATATGAAAGTAATAATGACCGCTGAGGGTTATGAGGGTTATTTACTCGGCAATGTGATTAAATACACTTCACGTTATCGTCATAAGCATAAGAACAAAAATGGTTTGGAGGACTTACTTAAAGCAAAGGTCTATATGGGTTGGCTAGTTGACCACGTAGCGGACACCGCCGGCAATGATAGTGATAGTGATGATAGCAATGAATGGAAGGGGGCACACCACAGATGAGACCTAAAAGCAAAAGCAAATTCAAATGGCTGCCGAGATATTGGGCAACTATTAAAATGTCCGACACCTATACCCTAACTTTACAGGACAAGTACTACACCCCTCATGAGGTTTGGGACCAGATATATACAAACCTAACCCCACTCAACAACCATTGGTGCATAACTATTATGCGTGGGGATGTTGTGCATGTACAAAGATGGGTGCATGATGAGGGGCTTATCACGAAGGAGGAATATTATGGATGACTACGGCAATGACTCAGTGGAGTTAATGAAACAAGTTACACGGGAATACACAGAGCAGTGGGCGTACTGTGAGGCTAAACCAATAATAGATGAGTACGGTATGGAGTATTTTATTAATATGATTATGGAGAGGTATAAAAATGAACAACAAGGAATATAAGTTTTTAACTTCAAGTGAAGAGGATGAGCTGGCTGATTTAGCGGAGTCCTTTGTTGAGGATGATTTTCAGTTTGCACTAAGCGAGGCAACAGCAGCTAATGAGGGCTACGAAGAGCGTTCCCAGGACATTAAGGCTCTACTACTACAAATTCACAAAGAAGGTGGCAGGAGTGAGAGCTACGCAGCTTTAGGAGAGTATCTATACCTACTGGCATGGGATAATGCAAGTGAAACAGCCTTGCGTGGTTTTGAATACAGTGAATACTAATACTAAAAGCAAGGGTAAGTGTTTATACAAAACTAACTGCAATGACTGTGGTAGTAGTGATGCTAAGCAAGTTTATTTATTGGAGGACGGTACTAATGATGCATGGTGTTGGGCTTGCAAAACATACGACAAAATGAGTTCAACACATAATGTAGTACCCATTAACAAAATGAAGGAGAGTAAGATGGATATAAGCCAGGTCAATAAACTGCCTACCACTGCAATTAAAAATAGAGGTTTATCACTTGCAACTGTAGAGAAGTTTGGAATCAAGATATCATTATCAGAAAGGGACGGTTCGACAATCACACACCACTACTACCCTGACCACCTAAATGGTGAGCTAATAGGTTATGAGTCCAGAGAGTGTGCCACTAAATCATTTACAGCAGTAGGACAACGTAAAGGGGACTTTGACTTATGGAATCAGCATAACGTCACTAAAGGTAAGAAGTTATTTATTACTGAAGGTAGGCTTGATGCCTGTAGTGTCTATCAAGCAATCGTGGACAACATGCCGAAGAAGTACTCATCAAGTGAACCCGCCGTTGTATCCCTTACACGCGGTGCAGCTGGTGCAGTTAAGGATATTGTAGCCAACAGGGCATTTGTTGAAGGCTTTAATGAAGTAATCCTAGTTTTTGATGGGGATGCAGCGGGTAAACTTGCAACTAAAGAAGTGCTAAGAACCTTCCCTAGGTTTAAAGTTGCCACCTTAACTGAGAAGGATGCCAATGATATGTTGGTTAAGGGTAAGGGTGCTGATTTATACAAAGCGTGTGTGTGGGATTCTACGCACATCAGACAGGGTGAAGTCGTAGACGTAAGGGATATCATTGCTAAAGCTATGGAACGTCCTAAGATGGGCTTGTCCTTCCCCTGGCCTACTGTTACTAAAGCTACATTCGGCATACGCCCACATAACATACACATCGTAGGGGCAGCACCTAAAATTGGTAAGTCCGATTGGTGTTATCAGCTAGTGCATCATTTGTGTTACAACGAGAATGTTAAGGTTGGTATGTTTGACCTTGAGAATTCCCCAGTTCGGACCGCAAAGAAGTTAGCAAGTAAGGAAGCTAGATTAGATTTTACTAGGCCGGACAAGGTGTATGAGGACCAGCACTTACATGATACGTTAGTTGCTATGGACGGTAGAGTAAGATTCTATGATAGAGGTGCAAGCAGGGAATGGGAGGACATACGTATAGCAATTGAAGAGATGCACCACATGGATAATATTAATATCTTTATCATTGACCCATTGACGGCCCTAGTTAGTAGATACAGTAGTAGTGAAGCTAATGATAAACTCAATGAGATAGCTACTGATATGGCTGACCTAGTGCAGAAGTTCCCCATTACTATATTCGGCTTTAGTCATGTTAATCCTAAGCCAAAGGGTAGTCGAACACATGAGCAGGGTGCTAAGGTACTGTCCGGGGAGTTTACTGGTAGTAGGGCACTTGAGAAGTGGTGTCACTACGGTCATGGCATTAGTAGGGATAGAAGTGATGACTGCCCAATTGAGGAAAAGAATGTGAGTAAGTTTTATATGTTATTTGATAGAGAGTTTGGTCAACAATATAATGCTGAAGTGTACTTTGATGAAGCTACAGTAACCTACTTGGAGAATGTAAGAAAATGGTAAGCAAATGTGAAGCAGTACTAACCCTAGATATATTAAAAGAAAGATTAGATTATAATAAAGATACTGGTAAATTTACATGGCGGTATCAGGAGAACAGAGGCCGTAAAGGTAGTGACGTTGGATTTAAGGAGAGGGGTTATCTTATAATCTCATTACATATTAACCAACGCTCATACAAGTACAAAGCTCACAGGTTAGCTTGGTTTTTTGTGTACGGTGAACACCCTGAGCATAGTTTAGACCACATCAACCACGACAGGATGGACAACAGCATTAGTAATTTAAGATTGGTTACAGCTGGGGAAAATTGTAGGAACCAGAAGCTAAAAAGTAGTAACAAGAGTGGACAAACTGGGGTATACCTTGATAAAGCTAGAGGTAAGTGGGTGGCTAAAATTACTTATAATGGTAAGGGCGTCTTTGGTGGCAGGTACCTTGTAAAGGAAGAAGCAATTGAAAAGGCAAAGGCTTTATACAAACAGTATGGGTTCCACCAGAACCACGGGGGTAAATAGAGATGGCAGCTATAAATAAAGATAAGGAAGCGGCAATCAGCCAAGAGTATTTAAAGGAGAGACTACACTACGACAGGGAGACTGGCGTCTTTACTTGGCTTGATGTTAAAGTAAACGCAAAAAGAGCGCGTAATAAAAGAGCAGGTTGTACAGACAGGGCAGGTTACGTTCAAATAGGACTTAGCGTAGACGGTAAGTCTTATTCGCTTTTTGCGCATCGGTTAGCTTGGCTGTATGAATACGGAGAGTTTCCAAGTGAAAATTTAGACCATCTCAACCACAACAAAGCCGACAATAGTATAATAAATCTACGTATAGCTACTCAGAGAGAAAATCTGAGAAACCAGAGTATGCATTCTAATAATACTACAGGATACACTGGTGTAACCTTTTCTAAGGCTAATAATAAATACTACGCCCACATTAAAGTTAATTATAAACAAAAAAGCCTAGGATACTTTGAAAACGTAGAGGACGCAGCTAAGGCAGCTAAAGAAGCTAGAGCACATTACGGATTCCATGAGAACCACGGACAAACTAATGACTGATTACGTAATAGATATAGAGACTGATGGCTTGGATGCAACTAAAATACATTGCATGTCCGTGCATGGTATGGAGACTGTGACTAGCTACAACAGGATGACTACATTCCTAAGCACCCTGGACAGTACAGACCGTATTATCGGCCATAACTTTATTAGGTATGACAAGCCAGTGTTGGAACGGTTGCTGGGCATAAAGATTAAGGCTGAGATGGTGGATACCCTAGCCTTATCTTGGTACTTATACCCAGAACTTCCAAAGCATGGCCTAGCACATTGGGGCGAGCGTTTAGGTATTGCTAAACCGGAAGTTGAGGACTGGGAGAATGCAAGTATTGAGACCTACACTCACCGTTGTGAGGAGGACGTAAAGATTAACCACAAGCTATGGGTAATCATGAGTGACAAGCTGGACAATCTTTATAACGGCAAACCCGATAGGTTAATTAAGTACCTAGCACACAAGATGAACTGTGCTGCAATGCAGGAGGTAAGCAAGTGGAAGTTGGATGTAGATAAAGCCAGTAGTTTACTTGAACAAATGTCGGAGGAATATAAGGTTGCAGTTGATGACTTAGCTAAGGTTATGCCAAGGGTTCCTAAGTATGCAAAGCGTAACCGCCCAGCTAAACCATTCAAGAAGGATGGTACCAAGTCCGCTACAGGGGAGAGATGGCAAACCTTATGTGATGAACGAGGTTTAGAGTTTACCCATGAGGGGGTCATTGACGTAGTGGTGGGGCATAATGAACCCAACCCCAGCAGTGTACCTCAAATCAAAGACTGGTTGGAAAGTTGTGGATGGAAGCCAGCCACATGGAAGTTTAAAAAGGAAGGGGGTGGTAGTAAGATTGCACAGATTAAGAAGCCGGACGGGGAATTGTGTGAGTCAGTGGTGAGGTTGATTGAGTACTTCCCTGAATTAGAACACCTACATACAATGACTGTAGTTAAACACCGTATTGGGTTAGTACAAGGCTTACTGGATAACGTAGATGTCAAGGGGTTTGTTAAGGCAGAGATACAAGGCTTGACTAATACTCTACGGTTTAAGCATGCAGTGTGTGTCAACCTACCTTCAGAGCGTAAGCCATACGGTTCAGATATACGTGCATTATTTACAGTACGTAAGGAAGGCCATGTATTATGTGGCTCAGACATGGCATCATTGGAGGACAGGACTAAGCAGCATTACATGTGGGACTATGACCCTGACTATGTGACAGCTATGACTACGGAAGGCTTTGACCCACACCTTGACTTAGCTTTATCGGCTGGTGCGGTTACACAGGAACAGGTTGACGAATACAAAGCTGGTAATAAGACTGAGGAAGTAACACAACTACGGCATAACTATAAGGGGGGTAATTATGCTTGTACATACGGAGCGGGGGTAGCTACATTATCAAGACAGTTGGGTATAGGGGGCGCGGAAGCAACTAAGATACATAAAGCCTACTGGAAACGTAACTGGTCATTGAAGGAGATAGCTAAGGACGCTGGGGTACGTAACGTAGAAGGTACGTTGTGGTTATGGAACCCAGTGGCTAAGTTGTACTACCACTTGAAGACTGAGAAGGATAAGTTTAGTACTCTCAACCAAGGCACAGGTACATTCTGCTTTGATATGTGGGTTGCATTTATTATACAAAAGCGTAGGCAACTAACTGCACAGTTTCATGATGAGATTATATTGGAACTACAGGGAAGCAAGCAGGAAGAGATATCATTACTACTAAAGGAGGCTATAGGGAAGGTAAACAAACTGTTAAAATTAAATCGTGAGTTAGATTGTGATGTATCCTTTGGAAAAGACTATTCACAAATACATTAATGTGTGGTAGCCTGTACTAGTAAACTAAAACGGAGAAATAGAAATGGCTTTAAATAGAACGACAGCGCAGCAAGAAACCAACTCTAATGTTGAGTACTCTAACCTAGCTGTAGGGGAACACGAAGGTCGCTTAGTATATGTGGCTGACTTAGGCATGCAGGAACGTGAGTTCAAGGGGGAAGAGAAAACACCTGCACAACAATTGTCATTGGGCGTTGAGATAATGGGTAACTCAGTTAATGTGGACGGTACTATGCGTCCTCGACTGCTTTGGTCACGCCCTTTCAATGTGTTTCAGACACTTAATGAGCGGGGTATTGAGTACCAACTGTACAAAGCATTCAACACATCAGCTCAGGAAGGAACTGTAGCGGATTGGGATGAGGTACTAGGGACACCAGTTAATGTCGTGGTTAAGCACAGAGCAGCAGGTGACAGAACCTATGATGACATTGCCTCCCTATCACCTATACCAGCTAGGTTCCATGATTCAATAGCGGCATCTGAGTTTACGGACAGCAGTGTGGGGGATTGTGAGGACGATAGTAACCCAGCACAGCAGGCTATGTTTGGATTACCAAAGTACGTGTTTGATAGACGTATAAAACCAGGTCAAGCCACTGTGTCAAGTAAGCCACAGGCTGTAGCTGCGGAAGATGATTCACTTGAAGAAGACGTACCCTTCTAGTAATGAAACTTCTGATAGACGGTGACCCTATAGTGTACAGAATAGGGTTTGCCTGCCAGAAGAAGAATAAGGAAACGGGGTTGGTTACGGCCGACCCTGACTCCCACACCCTTCATTCCTGTAAGAAATTCATTAACCAAATGTTAGAGGCAACGGGGGCTGACACTTACAAGGTATACCTAACAGGTAAGCACAATTTCAGATACAAAGTTCGCGAAGACTACAAAGCTAATCGCAAGGGTGCTGATAAGCCAGTACACTATCAACTTGTAAGAGACTACCTAGTAAGTAAATTCAAGGCACAAGTTGTGGATGGTATGGAGGCGGATGATGCTTTAGCATTAGGCCAACAAGGTGATACAGTGATAGCCACTATTGATAAAGATTTACTAATGGTTGAAGGCCGCCACTATAACTACGGTAAATGCACATGGCAGGATGTTACAGCAAAGCAGGGTGAGTACTTCTTCTATAAGCAAATGCTAACCGGTGATAAGGTTGATAACATCATTGGTATACGTGGCATTGGTGAAAAGAAAGCAAGTAAGCTACTGGATGCAACACCTAGGAAGGATTGGGATGAAACCATTGTTAAACTGTATATGAAAGAGTTTGAGGATGGCTACCACCGCGCAGTGCAGAACACACAATTGTTGTGGATGTTACAGCGTGATAAACAAATGCCAATGGATTTTAAATGAAACCTAAAAACAAACAGAAAAAGAGGAAAGACCGATACAGAAGTGGCTTAGAAAGAACCTTTGCTACAAACGTAGAGGGGTGTGGTTTTGAGTTTGAGCCTGCATCCCTACCATACACGATGCACCGTAAGTATCTACCTGACTTTGTTAAAGGGGATGTGCTTATTGAGTGTAAGGGTTTCTTCCGAGCCGGTGACACTTTAAAGTATAAGTCAGTGCGGGATAGCTACCCACAACAAGAACTAATCTTTGTATTGTCGGACCCATACAAGAAGGTCCGTAAGGGTAGTAAGCTTTGTATGGGGCAGTGGTGCTTTAAGGAAGGCTTTGCTTTCTTCACAGTCAATCAGTGGAGAGAGTTAAAAGGATACATGGTACTAACGGATGCAGGTAAGCAGCAGTACCGCAACGAGCATTTGAGAGGTGGATAGTGAGCATACTTGTAGCATCTTTGGTGTACTCAGAGGTAGAAGACATAATGACATTTACTGAGCTGTGTGAAAGGCTTGAGAACCTTGACGAAGAAACCGTCATGGAACTTTTAGAAATAGATATTAGGGATTTGGTAGCTAGGTTTGAAGACCGAGTAGAGCTGCATAACGAAAGACTACAAAAGGAGTTATGATAATGGCGCCACAGGAACAAGATGAATTCACAGGGTACTCACTAAGTTGGGTACCCCTTAAATTTGACAAAGTATGCCGAGAAATACTGTTCTTTGGATATCCACTGTTTGGGGCATGGCTGCCGTATATAGGCTTCGTAACATTTTTTAATGAAAGAGATGAGCCAATGCGTACATTTATATTTGAATGGTTTCTACGGGGCTGGATAATACACCGCTCCTCTGAGAAAGAGGACTGGTACGATGAGTAGACTGCTGGAGGAGAAGACAACCTACACAGTTGATTACCCAAGAGCCATTGAATTCTGTGAAAGACAGGAGAGTATATTCTGGACTAGTGGTGAGATTGAAATGAATAAAGACATACACGACTTAAAAAACAATCTTACTCCCGCAGAGTTACACGGTGTCACAACAACATTAAAACTTTTTACGGTGTATGAACTACATATAGGTAATGAGTACTGGCTTGACTATGTACGTAAAACATTTCAACGCCCTGAGATTCAACGTATGTCCAGTGTGTTTGGTATGTTTGAACTGAATGTACATGCACCGTTCTACGATAAACTGAATGAAGTAATGGGCCTAAAGACTGATGAGTTCTACAACAGCTATACTAAGGACAAGGTACTGAGGGACCGTATGGCATGGCTGGACAGGCAGTTTAAGGTTGATGACCCAATGCTTATTACGGCTATGGGTAGTATCACTGAAGGTGCAATACTGTACAGTAACTTTGCCTTCCTAAAACACTTCCAATCTGAGGGTAAAAACAAGTTAATGAACATGACGGCCGGTATTAACTTCTCAGTGCGTGATGAGAATCTACATAGTGAGGCAGGGGCATGGCTGTTTAAAACGCTTAGAGAGGAGCTGAAGCCGTCTGAGAAGGATTACGCTGTTATAGTAAAGAAAATCAAGAACACATGCGAGCAAGTATTAGAACATGAAGGTCGCATTATTGACATGATATTCGAGAAGGGAACCATCAAGGGTATTACTGATACTCAGATGAAGAACTTTATAAAGGGAAGGCTTGACTTTTGCTTATGGCAGTTGGACATTAGCCCTATGTTTAATGTAGAGTACGACCCTATTAGTCAATGGTTTTATAAGAACATTAACAGTGGTTCTTTACACGACTTCTTCACAAAACAAGGTAACAACTACACCAGAGATTGGTCTGAGGGTAAGTTCGTATGGTAGATACAGCGATGAAACCGAGTAAGGATAACCGTAAGAAGTTTGATATTGACTTGGAGTTTGGGGAAGCAATGGAGGACACTGTAGCGGATATGTTACAAGGTAAGAAGATTGAAGTTAAGTCAGAGCGTGGCATGTGGATGAAGACTGGCAACATTGCCATTGAGTACGAGAGTTGGAGTAAACCATCAGGCATTAATGCTACGGAGTCAGACTACTGGTTCCATAACCTTTGTGTAGGTGATGATGTATTTGCAACGTTAGTATTTGAAACGGATAGTTTAAGAAAGATTCTTGAAACAATGAAGGGCAAGCGGTCAGTCAGTGGTGGCGACCATAACGCATCTAGAATGTGGCTCCTACCATTAAAGAAACTTTTTGAGACGGATACATTAGAGGCATATAAAAATGATAAAGCATAAATCAATTTACGATGAGCTTGGGGAGGAGAGGAAACAACTCCAGGCTGAGGGCAAGTTACCTCTATGGGTAACAACACCTGCATGGCAAATACTTAAGGACAAGTACACAACTGAAGACTGCCCTGACCTGTACTCAATCTACAAACGTATTTCCAGCAAGGCTGCTAGTCATATGGACGACAAAGAGCATTGGCAAAAAGTATTCTTTAACTTAATGTGGAACGGCTGGCTTGCTTGCTCCACCCCTGTGTTAGCTAACATGGGAACAAACAGAGGTTGCCCAGTATCATGCAGTGGTAACTTTATTGGAGATAGTGTTTATGACTTTTATGACGCACAAAAAGAGGTTGCAGTCCTTAGTAAGAATGGGTTCGGAACTTCTAGTTACCTTGGAGATATTAGAGAGCGAGGAACTCCAATCAGTGGGGGAGGATTGGCTTCAGGAGTACTCCCAGTGCTACGAGATTTTGTCCAACTATCACGCGATGTATCACAAGGAAATACTAGAAGAGGTGCGTGGGCAGGATATGTTGAACTAGAGCATGGTGACTTCTGGGAAATATCAGACCACTTAGTTAATCACCCCGACGACTGTAACCTTGGTTGGTTAGTTACGGATAGCTTTATTACACGGCTTGATGATGGAGATGAAGACGCAATAGCACGCTACCAAAAAGCTATGAAGGTTAAGATGCAAACAGGTAAGGGCTACTTCGTATTCATTGATAAGATTAATGCACAGAACCCAGATATGTATGCGGAGCATGGCTTAACAGTTAAAGCTAGTAACTTGTGTACTGAGATTACATTACACAGTGATGAGTTCCACACCTTTACTTGTGTATTAAGCAGTATGAATGTAGCTAAGTACGATGAGTGGAAGGACACTGACGCAGTACACAATGCCATTGTATTCCTAGACTGTGTGGCTGAAGACTTTATACAAATGGGCAAGGGTATTAGAGGCTTAGAGAGGTCAGTACGTTTTACTGAAAGTGGTCGTGCTTTAGGGTTAGGTACTCTAGGCTTCCACACTTATCTACAGCAGAACATGATTGATATTGAAAGCTTTGAGGCACACAGCATTAATCAGAACATGTTTAAGTTAATCAAGGAGCAGGCTAAGGGGGCAAGCCAATGGTTAGCTAAAACTAAGGGTGAGCCTAAGTGGTGTAAAGGTCATGGAGTACGTAACACCCACCTACTTGCAGTAGCACCTAATAGTTCCAGTGCATTGGTATGTGGTTCTGTATCACAGGGCATTGAGCCAGTGTATAAGAATGTATTCGTACAAGGTAGTCCAGCTGGGGAGATTAACCGTATTAACCCAGTCCTAGTGGATATGATGAAGGCTAGGGATGTATACAGTGATGATACAATCAATCAGATTATAAAGGATAATGGTTCAGTACAGATGGTTGATTGGCTAACTGATGAGGAGAAGGCTGTATTTAAAACAAGCTTTGAGATTAATCAGGAAGTGTTAGTACGCCTAGCTAGTGCAAGACAGAAATATATCTGCCAAGCACAGTCACTAAACTTATTCTTTCCTAGTGATACGCCGGAGGCGGAGATTAGCCGAGTACACAAGCTTGCCTTCAAAGATAAATACATAAAATCATTGTACTATCTAAGAAGCGAAGCAGGTGTGCGTGGTAGTAGTGGTGAATGTGTTGCATGTGAGGGCTAGTTGTTACAGGAGTGGGGGTGTTACAAACTAGTAACCCCCATTTTGTTACTGTTACTCTTCCTCCCCATCTTTAGGCGTACTATTTGCCTCAACGTCATTTAACAGCTGTGTCATAGCCCTAGCACCTGCGGGGCTATTTGGGCTAAAGGCTCTTATCTTCTTCATCTCTGCCTTCCATTGTGGGTCAAACAAAGTTTTAGAAAGGATGGCAGCCCTTCTATTTAGTAGTGTCTCACTACCGACACCAAGTGTTCTATTAATAGGATTTTGTATCCATGTACTAATAGAGTTCCAAGCACCTCCCGCCAATGAATCCTTAATATCTCCCCTAGCGGCTGTCTGTGAGCCAGTGCCCCTACCAAGCTTAGCTCTACCCAAAGCAGTGCGTAGAAACTTTAGGTTCTCTAATCCCTCTTTATTCATCGCGCCCATTAAAACTTTTGTACTCTTGTCGTTGGGGAATAATGCGCGGTATAACTCACCTGGAATATTAGCGGTTGCACCAGGCTCCTCTACTGATTTTACTGAGCCTAATCTCCTCTCAAACTCAACCCTTACTATCTCATCCCAAGCTGAGGGGTCTACATCCCTAATAGCCTTTTTAGCATCCGCTAATACTTTAGGGTTAGTTTGTGATGCGTCGAATAACTTTGTGGATACTTGCTTTAAATTAACGTCAGACAAGCCAGCTACCTTGCCTATAATAGAGTCTTGTATCTTAACAACGTCTGGGGTTCTCTTGGCAAACTCCGTCTTGGCCGCCCGGTAGGAAGGACTCTGGTCTACTAGTGCACCTACTAAATCATTCTTAAGGTCAACTAAGTACCTTTTAGTAGTATTACCTACAGAGTCAGCACCAATGCTGCTTATGGTTTGGTCTATTTCAATTTTAGCACTGTGTAACTTTTTCAAGTCTCCGCCAGCCGCTACAATCTTTGCTTGTACACTGGTTAAGTTATTGTATATCTGACCCTTTGAGTCAAACTGCTCTATAATACCTCCCACTTTTGCCTGTAGTGCTTTAGTATCAATAAGGGGTATCTTACCCCGCCTCTGTAACCTAAATGCTTGTTTGTATATAGGGGACGCTGCCTCCATCCTAGCTGTTTTTGCAGCTTCAATAGTTCTCTGTGCTGCTGTACGTAACCTCTCCGGACCTGTAATTACTGAATCCGACGGAGCTATGCTATTTATAAAGTTCTCTACGGCATCCCCCGCAGCCCTATTTTGCTTACCTATTGCCTTAACTGCTGTCTGCGTACCAGCGGGTAGCTGCATTACAAATGATTGTTTTTCCAACTGTGCTGGTGATAAAGTTTTCTGAGCCTGGAATAAGGGTATGCCTGTCGCCTTTGAAGCCTCTTCCGCCTTAGTAATTACTGGAGCCATTTGCACGAACTCTTCCGCCGGGGCGTTCACGCCGCTAGCAGCTCTGGATGCCCTAAAGGCCTGGACGGCTGGGACAACTACCTCACTAACCCCACCGGTAACCGCAGCTACACCTGTAGCTAGGGGGTCACGCTCTTCCCTGCCAAGGGCTATGCCTGTCTCTTGGAGTGCTTGCTCTGTTGCCCCTGCACCAAAACCGCCTATAGCTGCCTTTTTGAATATAGTCTTGCCTAAACTAGCAAGTTTGGCGGCAGGTAAAAATTCTAAAACTTGTCCAGCGGCTGTAGTAAAGTCTTGTGTAGAGAATCCGGGCCTGTTTAAAACGGAACGCCTCAAGCTACCGTCCCCTATAGGTGCTTCAACAATAGTAGTGCCATCATCAAGTACATTAAAGTTTACTTCCGGGATAGCTTCTTTAATCATTTCCCTCTGTGCCTTTGGGTCAAACGTGGTTAGCATACGTAAAAAGATGCCCCACGTGTCTCCCTCCTTTGTGTTTCCAAACTCAGGCAGTGTGCCCAACTCTGGGTTATCAGCTATACGTTCTGAACCAGTGAATATATCCATAGTACCACGCTCCGGCTCAGCAGGCCCCGATTCATAGGCAACGAACAAATCATCATCACTACCTACGTCAGTACTATTAGGGGTAGGTACAACAGCGGCCGTACCAATTACCCCATCAGGAGTCTCATAGGCAACGAACAAATCATCATCATTCATTTTTCTTTCTCCACGCAGCCTCGATTTCCTTGTCAGTTATCCCAGGCCTAGCTGTTTTAGCGTGGTCTTTAAACTGGTAGTAGTAGACTGGTAAGCCCGTCGTAGGGTTTTTAATCACCGCCGATAAAGATGGGGTTGACTTTGTGTATTTTCTCCACGATTTGCGCGCTTCTGAAAATGATATATTTTTATCCATTAGGTCATCTATAAATTCAGACTGTTGAATCTGTCTAAGGGATACAGCCCGTAGTGAGTCAATTTTAAACCTATTGGCCAGAGGAGAGGTACCAAGGCCTGCTAAAGTCTCCATAGCACGGTTAGCATCATCGTCTGTTTGTGGCCCTGTTGATTGTTTCAGTACATCATTAAGTAATCTACCGGTAACTGACTGCATCATCTGTGCCGTCTCTACATTAGCTATGGAACTAGCGTCAATCCCCATACCTTCTAAAATAGCTGCAAACTTAACCTTAATAGGTTCTAATGCCCCTGTGTTAGCGCCAATTGCATCTAACTCGTTAAGGTTTTGCAGTACTGAATACGCACCATCAGCTGTCTCACTAATTTTGGCGTACTGTTTAATCCTATGTTGCCCGAGTGCGCTTTGTTCGGCTTTATTACCAGTAGACATATTAATATTAGTAGTATCCCCACTGTTTTTATCCATCCCAGCTTCAATCTGTAATGCTAACTCCTCATTTCCAGCCGCTCTAGCTGTGTTTACCGCAATAATGTCCTTAACTAAATTTGAAGTCGCCACCGGCGCCGGCTTATTATCTTTAGTAACCGTTGCAGCTAGGCGTCGGAAGTCCAGAGCTAACTCATCATTACCAAACTCAGACTCTAATTGCGACCTGAGTACCAACCCTTCCGGAGTGGATAAGTCAATGCTTGCCTTGGTTTTCTCGTACCATGCTGCCTTAGCGTCCTTGGCATTAGCAGCATCCATCGCAGGGTCATTCCCTGCACGCATGCTTTGGCCTAATGCGTTGCCAAAACCTATACCCAACGTATTGAGTAAACCCTGTGACCCTACACCTGCCTCAGCGAATAATCTTTGTAACCCTTTTTGATTTTCTAAGTTGCGCTGTTGGGCTAGTTTTTGAGCTGCACCACCCATTGCCATCATACCCTCTAAGGTTTCCATTGAGGAGCTTCCCCCTCCTCCTACCCCGACAGTGCCCGCTTGTGTAGGTGCAGCAGTGCCTTGACTGAACTGTTGTTGTGCGGTTTGTAGTAAACCCATTGGTATATTCTGTGCCATTAGCCTTCTCCTCCTTCTTTACCAAGTACCTTATCGTATTGTACCCTGTAGTATCCATCATCAAACATACGTACAGCACTAGGCATGGTTTTTATAACCTCCTGTGCCATTACACCATATGTAGCTTGTTCCCCTAATCCTAACTCTATGGCTTTCTCATTCCAATCCCATGAGTACAGGTTGAACCCATTCACTTTACCAATAGGTGTGATGTTGGTTTTTAAACGTACATCGGAGCCGGCGAACAAGGCTGCTAGTTTCGCCATCCCAGCTTTTGCACCAGCCGCTGCTGCAGCTGAGCCAGCCTCACTCCCCATGAATGCCGAAGCACCTGACTGTAGTAACCCTTTACTACCAGGAGCGCCACCACCGTAAGGTGTACCAGCAACCATGCTGCCACGTATTTGTTCCATCTGTAGTGCTTGTAGTGCAGCATTACGGCTTTGTTCATCAATACCCATTGCTTGATTTAACATGCCGGATTGACCAACGCCTAATTGCTGTAGGTAGTTTTGTCTGTTAGCTTCATTCTGCTGGAAACCCTGCAATGATTGATTAAACAGCTGGTTGCCCTCTTGCATTGCGGCAGCCCTAGAATTAGCGTACAGGTCAGTCATTGCTTGACCTTGCCCCCTAGCTAAACCAAAGGCATCAGGGCTAACCATACCACTACCAGCACCGGCACCCGATGCACCACCCGCCAGCATCAACCCTAAGCGGCCTGAGCCGAATAAGTTATTCTGCATTTGGATTTGTTGTTCTTCAAACGCGGGGTTTAGTACATCCATTCCTGCGTTAAAGTAACCCTCCGTAGCTTTTGCTGGGTCAAAGCTATAACCAAACTCATCAGGTCTATTCTTTAACTCTTCTATCTGTAACTTTAGTAACGGGTCAACAGCATCTAGCTGTGTATTCAATATACCAGTCAAGCGTGGGTCGCCAGTATTAGTTATACCAAAATTGCCTTGGTCTTCATCAATACTAATCTGCGTGTCATACAGTGGGCTAGTAAAGCCAAATGGCCGTAGAAAGCCAGCCGTATTTTGTTTAGGTGCTTTTGGCTTTGACCCAAAAAGACCACTAACTATCTTACCCATTATGTATTCTCCCCGTTACACTCTTTAATCCATACCTGGCGTAACAAACCATCCAAGCAATGCTCTGTGCTAAAATATTTAAATCCGTACATTTCTAAGAATTTCCTGTGTTTGTTATCGTCAATATCATGTGCTGCATATAAGTCTTGTCCAAGTGTTTCCAGTAGTAACTCTAGCACTTTATGTAATCGTTTCTTTGTAGTCTTGTTCCACTTCCTAATGTCGCAGTGGATGAACTGTAGCCCCTTAAACTCATCAAGATACAGTGTGTAGTCACTCTCTGTAACTACTGGTTTCTTCATCTAACCTGTGCGTTTCCACATGTACACCACGATGTATGGTTGTAAGTTGTTGTGAGCATCACCAGAGCCGGTTGAACCTGAATTTTTTGATGATACAGACCCAGCACCACTTCCAGAGTCAATACTTCCACCAGAGCCTGATAAAGCACTATATGTATGAGTATGTGCAGGTAGTTCAGCTGTACTCAATGTATGTGTCTTTGCTCCGCCAGTCTCCGCTAGTGTGTCAAAGGCAGCATCAGCAGCATCCAAGCCAACCATTACCTTGCCTGCACCAAAGGCTGCCCATGTACCAAAGCCTAGTAAGGTGCCAGGATTTGTAGCCACCGCTGCGTTACTGTAGATAGAACCCACTGGAAACAAAGCAGCTTTCACTGCAACAACTACGTCTTGAACAAATGCTGTTGTAGCTATTTGTGTGGTATCTGTAGTTGCTCCAGCCGTTGGGGCCGTAGGCGTACCTGTTAATGCTGGTGATGCTTTTTGCGCCTGAACAAAAGCTGTAGTTGCAAGCTGTGTTGTACTAGTTGCAACAGATGCAGTAGGTGCAGTTGGTGTGCCAGTTAATGCTGAGTTATTAGTGTTCGCCTTACTATTGACGGCAGTTTGTATCCCGTCAAATTCATCATCAATCTCTGTGCCTTTGACAATCTTATTAGCATCGCCTGTGGTCAATGAATCCTTAGCAGCGAAGTCTGTGGTCTTGGAATAATTACTCATTAAATAATCCTACCTTGTTTAGCGTAAACGTCTAGTTTTTGGACGCTTAATTGCGCGCCATCGATTGTTGTTTCAATTCCTATCTGTACAATAGAGCCTGCACCTGCTACTGATTGGTCAACCCTATCAAGTGCTACTCCTAAACTATATTCAGTGCCTGCTGCACCGTATTCGCCAGCACCATACTCACTTACTGTTGTTTCTTTTAATCTGAACGGGAAGGAGAAGTAGGAGGTAGTGTAGTCAAAGCCTACCTTTAGTGAGAACGATTGCCCAGTACTGCCAATGGCTGTAACAGCAGCACGTTTAATAATCTTGTTTGTATTAGGTAGCTCTAAGTCAAAGTGGTTAGTAAAGTAAGACATTGTGTATGCTGCGGTATTGTCATTGTAGCCAATGTACTCTGCTATCCCATTAAGCTGCGTTAAGTACATAGCCCTTTCCGTTGGGTCATACACGTAGTCAGTATGGGTTAAGTTATTCCAAGTGGTTACTCGTAGTGAAGCGTCTTCCAACTGTTGTCTAGTGTCAAATACAAATACTTTCTTAGATTCGGGTAGGCTAATAATATAAATTGCGTCTTCAGGGTAGTAGCAAGACTTAATAAGATGTAAGTTAGCTTCCCTATTAACTATGTCCATAAATGTGTCACGTACATTCTTAGACATATCATTCATTGGTTGAGACTTTTCTTGTACCGTCCTTCCTAAAGAGCGTAGCCCTGTAGTGGATAGGAAAACAATATCCGCACCTAAATTTTGTATACTATCTCTAGCGATACAACCTACGCCGGATATAACTTCAACTAGCTGTAGTGAGCTTGTGTCAAAACTAGCACCGAAGGCATCACCGTCTTTATATATTACTATGTGGTCCTTACAGAATACTATCAAAAACCCATTCATTTCCCCTAAGCCAGTAATAATGTCTTGGCCTTTAGGCAGTACACCTGAGATATTTATAGAGCCTGCACTACCTGTACCCCACTGTACTCCATCAAGTAGGTTACTAAAGTATACTGTAGTCTTGTTAGTTGCTGTGTCGGCAGCCCACAAACGTCCAAATGCTGACATAACAATATCTGCTTCCGGTGCAGCGCCGGTGTAGTCAGCATGTTGGTCAAGGCTTTTAAATGCTAAAGAACCACTTTCATTTGTGTAGTACAACGGCTCAAAACCACGCTGAAAGAAGTACGCTCTATCATTAAGGGTAGCGGAAGACCAGTTACCAGCGTTTATAGTATCGCCAGTTGTAGGTGTTCTTTCCGTTAAGGTAGCTAATCCGGAGTAGAACTTAGTGCTAGACCAGGATATAAGAGTATTACTACCAGCTACATCTAGGAATGGGTGCATGCCTTTTAAAGCAACACTACTACCACCCGAACTTGTTCTGTACAACCAACCTTTTCTAGCCCCCAACCTACCATGTTCATCAATTACACAGTTGTTTGCCTCAAGTGCAAACTGTGGGTTGTTGGATACGCTACTCTCTTGAGTGTTTAAACCTAAGAAAGCAGGTGCTACTAATGATGCTGTTACTAAAGGTTTAGCCATTAGAATGTACTCGCTACGGAAGTTTCTTCTTCCACTGTAATTATTAATGAGCAGGCTGTATTGTTACTATGTGCAACAACAAGTGTACCAGCTTCTAACATCACATACTCAGTATTAGAAAAGTAAGTAGCTGAATTTCCTGCTGCTAGACTTACTGCCGACACAATAGTGGTTGTGTCACTACCTACTTTAATACCGAGTGTAGGTGTGGTAGTTGTGCCTGTTGTGGGTGCAGCATGAAGCATTACTAGTCTAGCCCTAGTATTTGCTGGCGCTGTATAGTATGTAGCTGCACTAGTAGTTACTACTGGTACTAATATACTTCTACGCTTCATAAAAAATAGTCTCATCTGAGTGCTTCAGTACGTCTAGGGCTATTGCATCCTGTAATGCGTTCTGCGCTCTGGCAAATGCACTAACAGGGTTAGCTCCACCATCTTCGCCACGTTCCTCTACAGCTAGTGCGTAGGCTAATAACTCAATGGGTTTTGGTGGTATACTAAGTACAGTAGCATCGGACGCTAACTCCGCTGAACGAAGAACTACGTTAAAGTTAATTGTGTATGCTTTATCTGGGATTGGAAACAAGTCAACCTGCGTATCACCATCAGCACTGATACCGTTAAAGGAGTAGAAGTAGGGGGAGCCTGTCTGTGGGGTGCTGGTTAGAAAGTAACTGTTAAAAGTGTGAGCATCCTTTTCTTTTAGGAAAAAGTTGTCACTGTCATTAATAACATCAAGTACTGTTAGGTTATTCTGTGAGCCGTTTAGCTCGTAGTTAAATACATCCGCTTCAGTTGTAGCTGTAAGGGTAGTTCTTAAACCAGACCAAGACCACGCGTTCTCTACATCCCGTAGCGCATCGTTAACTAATACCCCTATCAAAGAGGAGTAGGTGCTTTCTTCTACAGTCGCTACAGTCCGTTCTCTCAAACGTTTTAATACACTGTTTACTACTTCCAAGTAGGTCATATTTTATTATACCATATTTTTAGGGTAATGTCAATAATTACCATTTGACTTTATCAGCCCAGTAAGCAGCACTCATCTTACCTTTAGCTATGTTTTTTGCGTGTCTTGCTTTAAATGACTTTTGTCGTGCCTTATTTTTAACAGTGCTAGGCTTAGCTCCAGCACCACTCACACCCTGTTGCCCAAAACGTATGGTTTTAACTACATCACCGTCTTTAGCCACCACTACGTGAGACTTAGTTGGGTGACTGGGGGTACGTTTAGGTTTATTGTAGCCCGTTACGCCAGTGTTAGATAATCGTGCGTCTTTCTTCTTAGCTGCCATTGTTATACCTTTGGTATCCCGCCAATACCATTAAACCAGAATGCTGCCGCTATTGCCGCTGCCCCTACTACCCACAGGAACTTCTTAGTAACATTCTTACCAACATCAGCGTAGACCTTCTCTAAGGCTCTATCGGCGGCTTTCTCCGCTATGATGTCTATGTCTGCTTCCGTTAGGTATCTAGTGTTTTTATCTATGTTCATTTTAAAACCTTCTTTAATATCTCATTAAATCTCTGCTCTATAGCTGGCAGTAACCTCATACCTGAGTAGCCAATTATAAATGCTAAAGCAGGGGATAGAGACACATGTAAGTCAAATTGATGAATGAGGGGTGGTATAAAGAACACTGTTGATACTAGTGCTATTAGTATTGATAGCCCTAATTCCTTTCTAGCTCTTTGTTTTTGCACCATCCAGTTAATATGTCTACCTGAATTACCTTGTTTGCCTTTTAACTTTTTAGTACTGTAGTTAAATAGACCACCAAGTATAGAGGCAAAAACACATGTTACTTTTATACCAAATATTGCTAGTATACTTTCCAAAAAACTCACCTCAAATTCTAATAATTATTTAGGAAACCTTTGTTTAATCTCATTGATGGCATCTACCCATGTAGTAGTACTATTAATTGAGTCATCAAACTGCATCTCAAATTGGTTTAACTTTGCGTACTCTACAGCGCGTGCTCTTGAATACTCTGTATCTGCGAGGTGTTCATAGTACTCAATAGTCCATAAATCTTGGTCTGCCTGTGAGGGGATGCCTCCAGGAAAGGCTACTATCTCTTCATCCTTAGTTGACATGCCCTCTTGATTGTTAAACTTCCACCCTATTACTTTGGAAATCATACTGAATACTCCGTGATTGTTATACTTGATGCCATAACACCGCCATCCTTTCTGCTCCCTGAACTACCATTGAACGTGACAGTCCCAGAAACATTCAGACCCATCCTCACTTTAAAAGTAGTGGCTGACGTTGTTCCTGCGACCATGTTATGGACAACTTGTAAAACATCAGTGTGGCCGCTAGCTTCTGAGTATTGCCACATTGAAGCTAGTGCGCCGGCTGTCGTGTCTTGGTGGATAGCCGCTGTAACCCGTCCTGTGGCAGTAGGCGACCACTGAGCTTCCACTTCTATTCTTAATCTACTTGTGGCACTTGTCGGGGTGACAGCCAAAGTCATAAACTCATTGCCTTCGTTATTTTGCGGAATAGTATCATCCCAAGGGGTAGTTGTCGTACCAGTAGCGACAGCCCCAGTTTGAGTGTTAACTATTTGCAGAACTTTGCCACCACCCGCAGCCGCCCATGTCATACCCCCTGTGTCACCTGACTGTGCTGTAAGCATATAGCCATTAGTAGGGGCATTAGATACTTTTAAGTTAGCTTCATCTACTATATTATCAGCTATAACTGTAGCCCCGTCAGCAGTGGATGTTACTTCACCACTATGATTGGGGTGTACATAATTATTAGCACTTGCTGCTATACCGTCTAGTTTACTCTCGTCAGCTGATAGGAATGTACCTGTAGTTGCTTTTATTGCAGCAATCCCAGCTAGCTCACTATCCATTAATGCACCTGCTGCTGTTACGTTAGTAGCATCCGTTACATCAGCACTAGCTTCTATAGCATTTAGTTTAGTGTGGTCAGCGTCTGTAAAATTATGGGTTGTAAGGCCCCCATCACCTACACTATATGTAGTATTAGCTGGTACTGCCCAAGTCATACCACCAGTATCACCAGACTGTGCCGATAAAAAGTAACCATTGGTTGGGGCATTAGAAATCTTTAGGTTGGCTTCATCTACTATTGCATTGGCAATAACTGTAGCGCCATCTGCTGTAGAAGTAACTTCCCCTGAATGATTGGGGTGTACGTAGTTATTAGAGCTTGCTGCTACCCCGTTAAGTTTTGTGTGGTCTGCATCTGTAAATACATTGCTATCACTAGCAGCCTCTACAGCTGTTCTTATTTGAGCGTCTGTTTGGTCGGCTGTAGCACTTGCTTCTATAGCGTCTAGCTTAGTGCCGTCAGTCTGTAAATCTCTACCATCCACTGTGCCCGTAGCAGTGATGTTACCATTAATTGTTATAGCAGCAAATGTTGGGCTACCTGTTGCAGCTAGTTCAGATTGTGGAACTGCGGCAGCGGCTGCTGTAGCTGAGCTTGCTGCTGCTGTTGCAGAGTTGGCGGATGCCGTTGCGGAGCTAGCTGATGCGGTAGCTGAGGTAGATGCCTGACTTGCTTTAGTTGTTGCTGTGTCTTTACTTGTGGATGCTTCGCTTGCTTTTGTAGTAGCAGTCGAGGCGGAATTTGCGCTTGCAGTTGCAGAGCTAGCTGCGCTCGATGCGGAACCACTTGCGGCTGTTGCAGAAGTTGCGGCTTCGTTAGCCTTAGTTGTTATAGCGGTTATAGTAGCGTCATTATCCCCACTACCAGCCCCACCCGTTCCTCTAAATATTGCCATTCAGACCTCTGAAACTTGAATTAAAAAAGAGAGGAGGGGCCGCACCTAAGCAGCCTCTCCCCCTCTCCCAAACTAATAGCTAAATTACTTAGCTACTGCGATTACTAAACCGCTTTCTGGTCTTACTGTCTTAACACCGTAAATTGTGTCGGCAGTCATTAAGTCACCCAACCACTCTTGCTTGTACTGAGTTTGTGTACGAACACCAACTTGCTCCGTAAGAACCATTGCGTCACGTTGTGACATAATAGCACCCATTGTATCAACAGCGGAGGCTGAGTTAGCCGCAGCAGTTTCAACAACTGGTAGGTTGTTTGATACGTAAATATCAACACCGTACAACTGACCTATTAAGCCATTTTGTACACCTTGGCTACTTACGAAGTCAGAGGATACATAACGGTCAATACCCATAAGCTGGCTACGAACTGATGGTGGAATCACCAAGAAACGTCCGTCCATAGGAGTATCATTGTCATCCAACTCTTTTACTAACTCGCGAAAAGCAAGGTCAGTAAACAAGTCAGTTACGGCTACAGTGTCAACTGCGTAAGCAGCAATACCATTAGCAGCATCAACGTAGAAGCTGTTTGAATGTACAAAATCTGTACCATCGCCATTGTCATCACCAAAAGTCTTAGATAGTAAGCCTAAATCAGAGTCTACTTGTTTAGCTAAGGCATAACCTGCGTCTTCAGTGTAGAAAGAACGTAGTGTTGGTTGAGCCTGTACGTCAGTAATATCCTCAATCAAACGAGAGTACTCGTAATGCTTGTTGATGTTAACAACAACTTCACTTTCAGTTGCAGCAATCAATGTTACTTGAGTTTGTGCAGCTTTAACTGAAGCCGCGCCACGTGTAGGTTTAGGGATATGAATAGTATCGCCTTTCTTACCTACGTGTGACATCTTGTTTACAGCCATAGCTAGTACTAGACTTCTTTTGTATGCTGCTACAATTTCGTCCGACCAGATTTCTGGTATGAATTTTGCCGCCGTTGTAACGGTGACGTGTGCTGTTCCTAGTGCCATTTTTAAATACCTTTTATAAGTTTAAGAGTTTTATTTAACCCTTCCCTCTGCATACGCTTTATCGAATTCTTCTACATTGCGTTTGTATCGAGCTGGGTCTGTCATCATTAAATTGACTATGTCTGAACGTTTATAGATTTTCCGAGATATTGGTTCTCCTGAACCCTTACCCCCTGTGGTTGCAGCTTTGCGTTGTTGCTGACGGTCTTTGTCATTTACTTCCTTAACTGCTTTAATATCACCCTTACGCTCCGCCCAAACTGTTAGTAGTTCGTCGGCAGCATTGAAGTCATATTTGTCAGCTCGTTGTAATAACTCAGTCCGTACTACTGAGGCTTTTATCCAGTCCGAAAATGAAGGGTCTTCTATAGTCTTCATAAAGTCTGGGTGTTTAGAGTTTAGTTTAGCAAGTATATCTTGCTCGCTGTTCTTAGCGAGTAGCGCTTGCATCTGCTGCATCTCTGCACTGCCTGAAATAGCCTTAGCTACAGCCTCCTTTGGGTTATCAAAGAAATCTGTTTCATCCGCGTCCAAATCATTTGTTACTGGTTGTTTAGCTTCGTTAGCCTTTGTCTTAATGAAGTCATCTACAATTTTACGAAGTTCTCCTACTTCAGCACCCTGACGACCAACCAGCTTTTCAGCCTCTTGGTGCATCTGGACAATATCCTCAATGGACTTGCCGCTGTACTTCTCGGGTACTACTGTTTCGTTAGGTTCCTCGGTTACCTCAGGTTGCGCTTCCTTCTTTGCTACAACCTCAGCCTCGTCACCATCGTCAAGCAAGTTGACAAGTTCTTCACCTTCCTGTAGGTTTAACTCTTGTTCATCAAGAGGGTCTATTAATCTAGCCATTTAATTGAATGCTCCGTACTTATAAAAAGTATTGTGGAAATTGTTAATTGTCAGCACCAGCTTTTTCATGCTCCTTTATCCACTTAGTATCTCTACTAGGCCAGCCAAAGCCTTTAAAGTGAGTGGCAACGGGAGAAATGATGCGGTGCGCTGTATGTCCACACTCAGGGCATATGACTGTTTCTTGAATACCTTCAGTCATGTGTTCCGTTATGTGGTCGTTGGTGCATTGGTAATCAAATATTTTAAATGCCATTTAATTCCTCTGCGCTTTCTTCCTTGACAAGTTCATAACCATTGGTTATACTGCTTTGCCAGTTAAGAAGTCTTTGGTACACCTGCATTTGCCCTTGTGCCAAGTGTAAATCTCTGGCATCATGGAGTGCAGGTAGTTGTATTGTATCTGCTGCGGCTTGGACGTCAGCCATAAGCTGCTCCCAACCATCCAGCATAAACAAATCAAAATAGTTATTGTAGTATAGTTCAAATTCTGGGTCTAACATCCATTCTCCATAGTGGTGAAGTTAGGTCAATAGTATATTATTGTTCGCCTGCGGTACCCTAACACATTGTTCAACGTTTGTCAAGGCTTTTATTAGTTTTTTGCCATCTGAAGTTTAACAATATCCTCACGACTGCTAATCTCCTTTTCCTTTAACTCAAGCTTGGCAACCTCAATAAGCTGTTTAAACTCATCAAGTGGCATATTCTTAGCCATAACTGACATACGCCTAGTCTCTTCCTCAATAGGTAGTAGCTGAGTTTCAACTTGGTTTTGTTGTACACGAGATACAATTTCTGCTGTCATAGCTTGTACTTGCTCTAATTGAGCCTGCGCTGTAGCCATCTGTAGTTGTTGAGCTGCTTGTTCCAACTGTTGCTGCTCAGGATTAGGTTGGTTGGCTCTCTGTAGTTGTTCAATAATCTCCTCACGATTGGAAATACCCATGTTATCTACAATGCTTTCTATTAACATAGGATAGCTAGGGCTTTCAGGGGACATAGTTTGTAGTAACTGCACTAGCTGAGTTACTTCATACTCCCTTGCAACAATACCTAAAGAACTGGAGGCTACAAACTTGTAGTCTTTGATTGGGTATAGGTCTGGGGAAAACTGCATGTAACGACAGGCTGCTTTTTCTACAAATGGTATTAGGAAATTCTCTTGGAAGTTAATCAAGGTACGTTTGTGACGCTTAATAATTGCGCCTAAGCCCATTGATATACCAGCGGCTGTGGCTTCCCCATTAATCTGACCCTGCATACCAGCACTATCAACAGCACCTGTGGCTTGCTGTACCATATTTTGTAGTTGTGCTGCTTGTGCAAAACTAACTTGGTCTAAGGAGCCAAACTTAAATGGTTGTAGTATTTCCGCTGGGTTGCCATTGGTTAGGAAAGTCTTCCCCGGTCTAACGTCCAGCTTGGCGCCACGAGGCATACGAGAGGCATCCACAGCCATCATAGGATGCACTGTAAGAGCCAAAGCATCAATACGGGCACGTAGCTCAGTGTCTAGTGCTTTCTGGCTGTTGTACGCCTTCTCACAGACTCCACGACCCCAGAATTTAAATGGTGTTATGTCCCAAGAGAAAGCTACTACAGGACGGTCTTTTTTCATGTACGGATTAGCTTCCGCTTTAAGCAAGGTATTACCATTAGCGATAACTAAAATTACTTCCGTATAACTATCATCTTTATCAACGGGTATAATGTCTTCCACTTCCCCGTCTTCATCAACCTTGCTTAATAACTCAGTGGGTACTAGGCCGTAGTACTTAGTTAGGCGTACCATATCGTCTTCATACACCTGTGTAATCTTACTGGCGTCCTCTAAGTCTGTATCATACTGTACTGTTTCTACGTCTACATCTAAGTAGATACCACTGTCAATACCTTGTTTAACTTGGTGGTAAGGAACCATCTTGTCAACGGCTACCCCTAGGGCATCCTCAATATTAGTAGCCAATGGGTCAATAAGGAAGTTCTGTGGCATGATTGGGTCTAGCTTAACTAGGAAGCGTTTCTTTTCATACACACCAAACGCCTTCATACCCATATCAGGGCTAGGCTCCGTACCTGGTACAAACTCAGTTGTTTCCTCTAGTACTAACTCCGCAATACCTGTGCCGAATACAGCAGCGTTAATAAGGCACTCAGCCATCGAAGTACGCACCTTAGAAAGATGCATGTCTTCTTCAAGTTGGTTGCGAAGAAAGCCAATGTCCCGTGGGTTTGGGTCTTGTAGGTCATCCTTAATGTCAAAGAACTTACCACGACCAAACGTAGCTTCCTCAATCTCTGCAACTGAGCTTTCCACTGCTTGCTGCGTAGCAGGGGATATCAAACGGGAGCGTTCACTTTCACGCATACTGTCCGACTTGTCCCAGATACCACGCCAAATACGATAGTACTCATCATGAATCTCTGAGTAGTTACTTTCGTAGTGGTCACGCCAGTTATCACATTTGTTAATAACCCAATCTTCTAGAGTTTGGTTTTTAATCATGTCATCATCATTTTTCATATTAATATCCTGAGATTAGGTCTAATGTTTCAAAGTTATTTTCTTCAAAGTCATAGTAGTAGGTTACTTTAGCTAATTGGTCAATGTATGCTAAGGCATCAATTAAGTCATCATGTACCTGTGGGTTAGGGAATTGGAATAGCTCATCTAAGAACTCAGTGTTCCAGTCACCCTGGTTAATAGTAATACTACCATGCTCAAAACGACCTTGTAATGCAGCTACAATACGGTCAGTCTTTTTCTTATTACCGTGTGTTAGCTCCTCCACCCTGAAGAACTTACCACGCCGCTTCATCATGTCCGTAAGTGGTGACATAATTGCTTGTTTGGATATACCCTTCTCAATACCAACGGCAGCGGGGTCATACTTAGCTACAGCATTAAAAATCTTTTCGGCGGTTTCCTCAAATGTCCACCTACCATATATAATATCATCAACAAACCAGCCTTCCTCATTAACCTTAACACAAGCAATTGAGGTGTTATCCAACCTGCTTTTCTTTTTCTTCTTACCTACGTCCTCAAAACCAGCCATATCAATAGCTAGGTAGTAGCTGCCTCCTTCCGGCTCTTCTTCCCCTACCTTTATCCAATCTTCCTTAAATATTTCTGAACCCATAGCCTCAAAGGAAGCCATGAACTCCTGCCTAAAGGCATAGCTGGACATAGCTTTCTTAGCCATGTTAATTTCCTCTGGGTC
>Ga0208814_1000316_pt1 | contig 32479 bp, 21 predicted proteins | sample MalvirAntarct_55_FD_184253 | JGI IMG/M metagenome (GOLD analysis project Ga0208814, IMG submission 184253) | Marine viral communities from the Global Malaspina Expedition - Malaspina viral metaG Antarct_55 (SPAdes) (version 2) | ecosystem: Environmental > Aquatic > Marine > Oceanic | place...
TGATTGTTTAAAGTTTGGAAAGCCAGACGTAATTGTATTACACGAAAAACCATTTATGAAAAAGTTAAGAAATGTGTATGCTGGCAACTGGAGAGGTCTAACAGAACCATCAATGAAAAAATGGATAAAAGACTTCTATCCTGAACTTAAAAATATTCCTATAAAGACATACTGGCATCACGAGACACATGCCGCGGCAGGTGTACTGACTAGTGAGTTTGATGATGCCGCAGTTATGGTTATTGATGCTATCGGCGAATTCGATACAGCAAGTATATGGCATTGGAAAAATGGCGAACTTAACAAATTACATAGTGTAACATTTCCAAGTAGCCTAGGTTTATTTTATAGTGCCATGACAGCACATGTCGGTTTAAAACCAATGGAAGACGAATATGTATTAATGGGCATGGCCGCATATGGCAAACCCATGTACAAATCACAGATGGATTATGAATTCTTTAGAGACCCAAAAATAAAAGAAGATAAAAACGCAATATACATGAAGCAGAATTTACAAAGAGGTCTGCCGTGGAACTATCTAAATAGAAATGCTCAAGTAGAAAGAGACGAATGGGGTCAACGACCAATAGATTATGACATTGCCGCAAGTGCACAAGCAGTAGCAGAAGAAAGAATTTTTGCGTATGCCAGATATGCTTTAAGTAAAACACTAAGTAAGAATTTAGTGTTCATGGGCGGGTGTGCGTTAAATTGTGTTGCTAATGGTAAGTTATTTAAGTTGTATGAAAATGTACACATAATGCCGAACCCAGGTGATGCTGGAAGTAGTTTAGGTGCCGCGGCATTACATGTTTATAATGAAACAGGCACAAAAGTTAAATGGGAAGGACCGTACTTAGGCAATGATATCAAAGGTGCGTATCCTATTAAGAAAGCATTAAAGAGTTTACTAGCCGGCGAGATATTTGGAATAGCAAATGGCAAAGCAGAGTTTGGACCTAGAGCATTAGGTAATAGAACATTAAGTGCTGATCCGCGTGGCTTAGAAATTAAAGACAAAGTAAACAAAATTAAAAAGCGACAAGAGTTTAGACCGTTTGCTCCTATTATTTTACAAGAGCATGTACATGACTATTTTGAAATGCCAGGCCGTGTAAGCGATGCTCCGTATATGCAATATGTTGCTAGATGTAAAAAGCCAGACGAGTTTCCTGCTATTGTACACGCAGACGGTACTAGCAGAGTACAAACTGTAAACAAACAACAACATCCTGAGTTATACGAACTCATGACACAATTTTATAATGAAACAGGCTGTCCAATGATACTTAATACCAGTTTAAATGTTAAAGGCATGCCTATAGTTAATGATGAGACAGATGCGAGAATATTCGAAGACACATATAACGTCCCGGTCCATATTAAGGACGATTAAACTTAAACTCCAGGGTCGATGTAATACCTGTGGTGGCAAGTTACCAGACCATAAAGGCGTATGTCCTGTGTATGGCGCAGAATTACAAAAAAGATACGATGGTATAGATATGGAAGTTAAACATATTAGTACTGTAATAGACAGCATAGTAGCAGAGCACAAACGACATGTATGATATTTACTACATAGGTGAAAACGAAGAACTAAAGGATCAATATCCTTTTGCTAAACAAATCTCTACACAGGATGAAATTAAACCTAAAACAAAACTCTATTGGCTGATTGAACCTAACACAGAATTATTAGACTATGACGTACTTGAATACACACCTAAGTCATATGATCACGGATACGAACATGTATGGAAATGGAATAAAACTAATTACGGCGGATTAAAATTAATACCTAAAAAAGAGTCACTAGGTATTAAGGAGATGAATAATGTTGTATGTAAAAAGAAGTTCGAAACACTTGATACCGATACGCCTATAGAATATTTTGATAATAATCAATTTGCGACACATGTTTGGTGTGTAGATCCTGAATACAAATTAGCAGATAATATAGACTGGGCACCAGGTAACTTTGAGCCAGACTTTATACATAGTTTTCATTTACGTGGACAACTAGAGCATAAGTATCCAGCAGACGAAGGCGGAGTAAAATTGTTTCCCCGTAATTGGAAAGAGTGCGATACAAAATTCCATAATTTTTTAGATACCAGTAAATCGTATCCACAATTTTATGTTAGGAATGTAGACGACTATGCCCAACGTAAGAATTGTTTCCCCGTAATTGGAAAGAGTGCGATACAAAATTCCATAATTTTTTAGATACCAGTAAATCGTATCCACAATTTTATGTTAGGAATGTAGACGACTATGCCCAACGTAAGATATTTGATGACGAGTATGTATGGTTAATTGATGCTCAACATAAATTTAATATTAAAACAGTAGACTGGGTACCTAGCCCATTTGAAGACAAGATGATACATGTTTTTAGGATGCCATATCAATTAACAGAAAAATATCCTATGGCAATGGGCGGTATTAGATTAGTGCCTAAAAACTGGAGAACAGCAGAAACTAAGATACACCCGTCTTGTCCTATTGAGGATGATAGTTACGATGTATTCTATATAGACGAAGATGACTTTACAGCAGAAGAATACAGCGACTATGCTCAACGTAGTAAAACAGAATGGTTTTGGATGGTTGATAGAGATTTTCAATTTAACGGCAAGTTATTTTATGTGCCTGCTAGTCATGAAAGCGACTTTATTCATATATTTAAAGTACCCGGGCATTTAGACGACCGTTATCCAGCAGATATTACAGAAGCATGGGATAATAGATGTGGTGGTGTTAGGCTAGTACATAAAGATTTTGATATGACTAAAAATAAATATCAGGCTGGCATTAATCCTGTTAAGTATGATATATTTTATACTGATAACCCCAAAGACTTCTCATCACTAATTAAAAAGAGTAGGACAAAGATGTGTTGGGTCATTGATTCAGAACATTCAGTTAATAACAATTTTAAATACGTTCCTACTAAAGATGAGCAAAAATATTTACTTAATTTTAAAATTACGGATCAGTTAACGCACAAATACCCCGACCAAGAGGGTGGTGTTTACCTAGTACCTAAAAGTTATAACGTCAATACATCGACAAAATATAAAGGCAGTTTAAACATACACAAAAAAGAATACCCAATATTGTTTGTTGATGATGTCGAAGATCTTAGTATAGTCACAGAAGATTGTTGGTTAATAGACAAGGAGTATCAGATCGATGATGACATTGATTGGACACCCGGTTCTTTTGATAGACAGACTATACACACATTCCATGTGCCTAAACAATTAGAACATAAGTACCCAACGCCCATGGGCGGAGTTAGATGGGTGCCAAAAGAACATCAAGGTGAATATAAAATACATAAAGATTTACCTGTTAAGCCTAAACGTTATAATGTATATATTGTTAATGATCCAAACGATTACTCACAAGCAAAAGGGCAATGCTGGTTAATAGACAAAGAGTACGTCATAGACCACGACATAGAATGGTTGCCAAGTAACTTTGAAAAAGATTATATACACACATTCCATGTACCAGGACAATTAGAACATAAGTACCCAGAGGAAATAGGTGGTGTACGTTGGTTGCCTTTAAATTGGGAAAATGCTGAAACAAAGATACATGATGTATCGCCATTTACAAAACCTGTGTTTGAAAAATACAGTAGCGAAGAAGAAGGTAGAGAACTTAGCACACAAGATTGGTTCTGGGTAATTGAGCCAGACGTAGATGTCGAAGAAGACTTTGACTTTGATTTTGTGCCAGGCGTATGGGATGCCGAAAAGCAACATGTATGGCAGAAACTAAATCCAATTACAGGTAAGCAATACGACTATGGTGGAGTTAGTTTAAATCCTAAAGTAGCACAAACAAAAGGCAGACCTAAATATATTAGAAGTATTTGTTCGACACAAAAAGAATATCCTGTGTACACAATGACTGCCGAAGATGTTAAGTCCGGGGTGTCAGAATTCTATAAACAATGTGCTGAGCAAACTAAAACAAAAATGTTTTGGGTTGTAGACTATTGCGTACAAATAGCAAATGATTTTGACTTTAGTTATTATCCAACACAATGGGATATTAAAAATGTCCATGTATGGCAAAACGAACAAGGTGTACATACAGACGTAAGGCTTTGTCCTACAGATTTATTTGTGGATAATACATTTACAGAAAAAGAAATTGTTAATAACACATTTACAGATTTAAAATTAATGCCCAAGCAGGCAAGTGAAACACCATCATGGAATGTGTATACATTTACAAATGATGTTCCGCTAAAACAACAATTAAACGAGTTTGGATCACAGGATTCTAATGCGTATTTTTGGACAGTTGATAGCAATGTAGATACATTTGACACCTGGAATAGCAAGTTTAAACCCGCAGTTGAAAACGCAGACCAGTTACACATATGGCAAAAACTTAATGCTAGATCAGGTAAAGTACATGCGTATGGCGGTGTTAGACTATGGCCAAACCCCCTCTTAGACGTATTTAAAGCGTCTTACAGCAGTGATGATGTCAGATACAGTAAAACATCAAAGGGCAAACTACACTATGTTAAAGACGCTCTTAGTACGTCTAAACAGTACGACATAGTGTTCCTATCGTACAAGGAAACGGGGTCTACGGACGCATATAAGCGTCTTACAGCACGTTTCGATGCTACCTGGATCAAAGACATTGAGGGAATATTTAACGCACACAAAGAAGCCGCTAATACAGTAAAGAGCGATATGTTTTGGGTTGTTGATGCTGATGCTGATATAACAGAAGACTTTGACTTTAGTTATATACCAGATATGTATGATGAAGAAGTCGTACATGTATGGGCAAGTAGCAATCCAGTCACTGGCGAAGAATACGGATATGGTGGAGTTAAATTATTTAACACACAACAAGTACGCGATGCTACTAGTTGGGGTCTAGACTTTACAACAGGTCTTAGTAACAGATTTAAATCCATGCCCGAAGTTAGTTGTGTAACACGTTTTAATACAGATGCCTATAGCACATGGCGTAGTGCTTTTAGAGAGAGTGTTAAATTAACATTAAGTACTGATCCGGATAGTGTCAACAGATTGAATAGTTGGCTTAATCCTTTAGCAACTGCTAAATTTTGGAATCAGGCTAAAAGAGGAGCCAACGAAGGCAAGGCGTTCGCTTTAGAAAACAAAGATAATTTAGATCAGTTAAATAATATTAACGACTACAATTGGTTATATGAACGATACAATAACATTAAATAATTGGGAACAAGTAACAAAGTACATTGACAATGGATTTTGGAGACCTTCCCCTAGTTGGTTCGAACATATTATACAGCATCAAGGTGTATATCCGCGAGACGCATTTAGTAAAGGACAATTAGCAAGTAAGACTTGGTTATTAGGAGAACTATATCGAGTTACTCCATTGCCGAGTAACATGACAGTTGCTATTTTAGGTTGCTGGATTGGAACGTTAGTTGAGCCACTTCATAAAGCATTGACTATAGAACGCATATACGGTTTTGATGTAGACCCAATCGCAATAGAACTATCTGAAAAACTTAATCAAAAGTATGTACACGATTTTTGGAAATATAAAGGTGTGGTAGCAGACATGTCGGTCATAGCGACAAATAATATGGAATTTACCACAGGCGGAGAACTAATTAGAGTTAAGCCTGATTGTGTTATTAACACCAGTTGCGAACACATGGACACAGAATGGTTTGAATCAGCAGACGATGATCAATTAATTGTTATGCAAACTAACAATAGCAAAGACTTCGAGGGTCACATTAATCCATGTGACGATATCGAAGATATGCGTATTAAATACCCTCTATCTAAAACACATTTTGTAGGGCAGTTGATAACACCTGCTTATACAAGATTTATGCAAATAGGCTACAAGTGAAAAACCTTTGGAGAATCTGGGCCAAGAGCCTAGGGGAAAAGAGTGGCTCTACTGACAGTGAAGCAGACAAAATAGCAATCATTAGAAGTGTAATTGTACTGGTTAATTTTGTCACTTGTTTCGTCATTATTGCTGGAAATATCCATAATTGGTAAAATAAAAGGTTGACTTCTGCCACGAAATGTGGTATAATATGCACATAGTTTAACAAAAAGGTAGGAGTTTTATATGAACATAGATAGAAAATTAGCAAAAGCATTCAACAAAGCAGTAACTAACTTGGAAAATATCCATATGGGTACACAAGAAGGTGAGGTTAACTGGAACTTTGTAGATGCTGATATCCATATGGATCTAGGCATCCCGTTTATCGACACTTTAAGTGCGTACAATCGTCAATTTAATTATTTGGCTGATTGCTATCTTGGCAATATCACTCTTGCTGATAGATTAGGTCAATAAAAGGTTGACCTTGTCAGCGTTTTTTGTTATAATAGTTGTATAAGTTAATAAGAAGGTAGGAGTTTTTATGTTTGTAATAGTAAGTAAGAAGAATAGTTCAATCCACAGAGAGCCAAATAAGACATCTTGGGGCACCACTCAGTATAAAAATGCTGGTGCGGCTAAGGCTGGAATCACTCGTACAATGAAGTACTATGCTACAGCGATTGCTCAAGTCAATGAGTATGTTGACAATGGTGAAAAAGAGTATATGGCACCTAAGTATAATGCTTATAGAAATGCCACTGACGTTGCTCTTGGTAGAACTCATTGTGCTGATATTAACAACTATGTTGTTATGTCAGTTGTTGATTACGAGGCGATTGAGCCAATGATTACTACGACTGGAGTTAGTCCTTACAACGGTAAGACAATTACTGTAACTCAGTCTGTTAATACACCAAGTTATATGGACCCACTTTGTGAGTCTTACTACACAAGATAATGGGTATTATTAGTTCAATTATCAGTTTTGTCCTAAGTTTCAATTTTTGGATTTGGGCAGTACTATTTCTTGCTATATTTGGAGCCAACGTTTGGACAGTTGGCTTAATAGTAATTGGTGTGTTTGGCACTCTCGCAAACTAACGTTGATTGTGTTTTGGATCAGGTCTACTAAACCATAACCAAAGTTCCTTATGTTCTCTGTAAATATCACCTAATGTAAGACGACCGTCTTGCCCATCCTTTCGAATATTGTGTATTATATGTTGATACGCTCTACCATTAAAGAATTGTTCGTTTGCTGTATCAGGAAACTGTTCTTGAAATGTAGGCGAAGTTAGCATACTTTCTAATTCTCTAATAAGTGTTTGCTGTTTTTCAGTAACTCTTGGTCTAGCATAATCTAAAACATCATTTACAATTTCATCTAGTATGTGTCTAGGCCATGCCATAGGTGATAATACAATATCTGGATGAAACGCAAACATACGTTTTGTTTCTATCTTAACATCTAACTCTAACGCATAGTCAAGGAAGTTTTTTAAATCAAACATACCCGGACCTGTTAATGTTAAGTCCATTATCATTTTATCATGACCACCTGGTAGTGCTACACCTTCTCGAAAGTTTCTATCCCATTCTTCCCAAACAAGTCCTGTGCGGACAAACTCGCCAATTGGTCCTGTTGCGTCTATACTAGCACACATAGTCCAATCTTTTGCTTGTGGTAACCAGTCGTATAAGTAATAATCTTTATATCTTACTCTACTTAGGTTGCTGTTATAACGTAAATGTACTTTCTTTAAGTTATCATCTTCTGCTAGTCTATCCATTGACTTCCAATGTATGTCATACATAAGTGGTTCGCCACCAACCCAATACAATTCTTCTACTGTACCTGACTTGATGTACTCCCAAAACTCTTCTTCTACTACTTCTTTTTGAAACTTTTGAATAATCTTTTTATTTTCAGGAACCATAAACGGTTGTTGCTCTGGTGTCCACAGATCGTGTTTACGTTTTTCTGTTTCCCAGGCTGAACTAAGTTGCTCACCACACATACGACACTTAAAGTTACATAAGTTACTGTACCTATAATCGAAACTAATAGGTTCCATTGTAGTTCTACCATCTTCATCCGTGCTGTCAAAACACTGATCTATTTTATCTTCAAATAAGAAACCAGTAAACCATTGGCGGTAGGTACTGCTACTTAATATACTGTCATTACACACATCGCATTGCGGTATCTCTTCGCCTGCCATAAGTTTTTTTCTTATGTCCATCATGTAAGGTGAATTCCAATGTTCTTTTAAACTAACAGGTTTGTAATCATCAATAGTACCCGACTCTCTTACTTCACCATACTTTTCGTCATTACTAGCATCAATATATTGTTTTTGAAATTGATGTTCTTCTCTACTAGCACAACACATTCGTCTTTCTGATTGAGGGCTAATATAAGTATGTGTCCATGGAGCAGTACAAAATACCTTGTTAGGTGATTCTGGACTAACTGCGCCGTGTTCCCATATTGGTTTTATCTTACTCATAGTAAGTCCTTAAGTCCTTAAGAGGTGTAATTATATTTTTTATATGGCCGCCCCTGCCATTTTTATTTGCGGCATCTTCTTCTTCAATTTGTTCCCATGTACTGATATTATAACCTGTGCTTATACGCATAGCATCTTGTGGGTTCTCATCTGCCCAATGTAATATGTGTGCTGGCATAAATGTAAAATGTCCGGAAAAGTTCTTTAGCGGTACTACCATGTTCTTGCCATCTTCTTTATATGTATAATATGTTGTAGTACCAGTATCATTAACAACATAATACCCGTGCCAAGTTCCGTAATGCCTATGCGGTATAATTTTTTGTCCTTTAGGCCAAACATTAATCCAACTTTTAAAATAATAGTCGTTATAATCATCGCCTGCTATATCTAAACATTGCTTAATGTAAGGAAAGATTAATTTAAGATTAGGAAATACATCAATACATTTGTATTCATGATACGATGCCCAGTCATAACTAGGATAATCGTAATTTAATTCGTTTACTTTATCACTGTTAGGGTATACTTCAAACCTACGTTTAACTATATCCTGATATATTTCACGTAGGTCGCTAGGAATAATACTTCCTTCAACCAAGAGTTCGTCACCTATACTTTTTTCAGTTAGATGTGCCTCTATAGTTCTAGTATTAGTTTCCACCAAGTCCATCTGCGTCTGGGTCCCACCCAATACTACTGCCTGCCCTTTTGTAATCTGGTTCTTCTGAGTACTTTGTATCATCATAATCGTCTTTGCTTTCACCGGTTTTTCGTGTACGTTGTCTTACTTCTTCAACAGTAACTTCACCATCTTCGCTTACTTCTCTATGAGCATAAACTTCAACTAGTCTGTCGCCTTTAGGTTTCTGAATATCGTTTTCTGGTTCTACTAATTCAGTGAATTCTAAACTATCATACCACTCTACCATTCTTGGAAATGCTTTTCTAAAATCCAATCCACGTCTTTGATCGTACTGTTCATAGAATACTCTAAAGTCATGTTCTAATAAATCTTTATCGGCAGTATTTCTATGTGGTGTCTTAACAACATCTAAATATTCAATAAGTCTAGTTAACTGTTCCTCTTCCCAGTTTGCTACTAACGGATGTCCGTGTTGGTCTCTTTCGTCTCTGTCTCTAACACCGTTAAGCCATTCTCTTATTTCTGTGTGATACAGGTGTCTTAAGTGATCTGGTAATGTTAACGCACTTTGGAAACTTGGAAAACGTAATATGTTTACACTAAACCTAGGCTTACTTGCGCCAAACTCTCGCTTCATGCCTAGAATCCAATCTAAAAATTGTACAATACTATCTAAACATAATGCGTTAACTGTCATCATCATATGGAAACCTTCAATGTTTCCTTCGCGTAACATAATAGCACAATTTTGTTTCCACTCGGACCAGATTAAACCATCTCTAATGTATTCCCCGCCAAGTCCTACTGCTTCACCACTTGAATATAAGTGGAACTTATTAACATGCTGTGATGCTTCTGCTAATCTATTAATTAATGCTGGTTTACCACCTAAGTTACTATTAACAGCAAACCGCATGTTTTTAGCATTTGGATGAATATCAGCATTGTCTTTGAACCATTCAAATAATCCCCACACACTATTATTCATCATAGGCTCGCCACCTGTAATTCTAAGTTCTTCTAACTCTAAACTTAGTTCAGGCCACCATTCCCAAAATGCTTTCACATAAGGATTTTCTTCGCCTTTAGCAAACGGATCGGCATACGGGGCATCGTCAATAAAGTGACCTCTTGCGTCTGATTTAATGTTTTGATATCCGCCAAACTTCCTAACGTCCTTAACCCATGTACTACTAAATGCTGGATTACAATACGAACAAGCAAAGTTACATGTTCTATCAAACGCAATTTCTAATGTTTTTAAATTAACATCATCTGCTGGATCCATTGTAGCAATTTTTTCAATCTCTTCATCAGAGTATATAACAGTTTTAAATGTTCTGTCACTTACAGGTCTGTGGCCATCGGAATCTTTTTCCATGTCCTCGATCTTCCAACAATATTCACACTCTTTTGGTCGAGTGCCTTCTAACATCATTTGACGCATTTTCTTTTTGTGTCTAGTGTTATGAATTGCTGAAGGATTAGTTTTAATTTCTTCTATGTCTATATTATGCGCCGGGGGATGGTGACAACTTGCTGTTCCACCGTGTCCTAACCATATTGTCGCATTAAGCCATTTTGCCGCACAGAATGAATCCGAAATAGGATCAATTACTCTATCGCGATATTCGTTATCTGTTTCGTCATGCTTTCTTGGCATTCTATTCTCCTGTTAAGGCATTCGCCTGTTCGCACATATTCCACCAATCACCCATTTCTGGATACGTTGCTAGGAAGTCTGTGCCTCTTCTAGCATCATGTTGTGTAAAGAACTTAAAAAAGTTTGCTTTTGCTTTTATAAGATCTTCCTGTGACATTTTTCTGCCTTCTTTCATCCATGCAAGGTTTCGTCTGACCTTATCTATTTCAAAATCTTTGAATCCTCTATAGTCTATATTTACTTCATTTGACTCATTTAGTTCCATAAATACGATGGCTTCTTCTAGATAGTCTTCGTACTGCTGAGGCATTACTTGTATACATTGCCAAAGTGGTGCTCTAAGTAACGGAATGTCAAACCATATACGTTGCTTAGGTCTTACTTCATAGTCATCATGTTTATGATCGCCATTGTCTGGAATAGGAATATATTTTGTTCCTTGTACATCTTTAGCATACTGATCTCGTAAGTCGAGTATCCATTGTAAATAATCACGTAAACTTGTAAGACTAAGTGAGTTAAACGTATTAATAAATGTAATAGTTGTATTATCTGTTTCTTTTAAAACACGTTGTACGTTGTCCTGTAGCATCTGAAAATCCATACCGTTACGCATATACTCTGCTTGTTCGCCAAAGCCATCGACACTTACAAATACTGCGAAGTTCTTACATGCTGGTGCTACATACCAGTTATTCCCTGAGTTTGGATTAAACTTTTCCGGGTCCTCCCATATTTGTATCTTTTCTAATTTTTGTAGCGATTCGATGAACTTGTCCATCAGCACTGGTTTAGGTGGACACATATTAGTTGTCACACTCATTTCTAACCATGCGTTTGGATTGTCGTATACATAATCCAATACTTTAAAAGTATTGCTATCCATTAACGGTTCGCCACCTGTCATGCGAAAAACTTCTAGTGTTTTATACATTTCAGGCCACCATTGCCAAAACGCCGTAACGTATGGATTCTCTGCTTGTGATAACTTTAAAGGCATCAGCCCAGCATTTCTCAAACTGTCGAGGTTATTGTGTTCGCCACCAACAATATCGTATGCTCCGTGTTGCTTTATTTCTTTTTCCCATGCGTTGGATAGGTGCGGCGAGCAGTAACTACACTTGAAATTACATGCTTGATTGAAATTGACTTCAACATAACGTGGATTAATGTTTCCATCAGCCCCCGCTTCAGCAATATCTTCCCTGGAATTTTGTGCCCAGTACTCGCCGCTCCTGTAAACTCTATCACTTCTACCGCCAACGTCTTCAATACGCCAGCAATAGGAACAACCATCAGGCCTTTTGCCTGCTAACATTTGTCTACGTTGTTCTTTCTTTTCTTCAGTGTTATGTAATGCTGAAGGATTTACTTCTAATTCTTTTAATGGTATCTTATGTGTTGGTGGGTGATAACAACTATGTGTCATACCGTTGTGTAAGTGCATTGATACCTGAGCCCATTTGGCGTAACACATACTAGGACTTATTTCGTCTAGTTGCTTATTGGCTGTGTCTGCCGCCTGGTCGTAATTACTCATTTTCTAATAAGTCCCTAGTATGTTGCCAATCAGTTACAGCAAATACATGTTCTTGTATTAGTTTTACTGCTAAAGGATAATCATTTCCTGCTGGATCAACCCTATCACCATAAAATTTAATTGAGTCTGTGTCAAAGTCTTTTAATATTTGAGATTTATCACATCCTTTTTGAAATATGTCTATGCCTGTTTCTCCGCCAACCTTCGCACTTAGTTCTGGGAAACGTGTATTAAATCTTTCAGCAATAGCAGTTCTTTCTTGTACTATTAAATCGTATTGATAGTAGTGTTCTCGTTGTTGTTTGTTTGCATGTCTGCCTACTACACTAAAGTTTACCATGCCGGTTCTGTCTTCTATGTGTAAGCCTGTTTGTGTTTGCCATTTGCTGTTATCTAATTCGTTTACTAGAAAGAAGCCGGCTTCTGCTGGCAAGGACCAGTCGTTGTGACTAAGTTGCTTGTCTTTAGCATACACATCATTGCCACTACAGTTATAAACTCTAACGCAACTGTTATAAACTTCGTCGCCTATTTGCTCTATGGTCTTTGGTCGGTCACTGCCTGTAACTAAAAACACTCTATGCGTATTTGCGAAAGTAATAAACTCTTTTTTAAACTGAGGATCCATTATTCCTCTGCTAGGTGTCAGTGTTCCGTCTACGTCAAATATGTAATCATGTATCATTGCTGTACCTAGTTAAGTCTATAACAGGATCTGTCATTGACAGGTCAATTAATTGTAAATCAGTTTTATTCTTTATGAGTCTTATAACATGGTTTGCGTAATGACTTATATTATGGGTGCCAATACCGCTAGGACTGACACAAAACGCTGTAGTGACGCTGTTAGACGCACTAAACACGACTTGCTGTAGCATACTCCGTAGTACAGCATACATAACATATTGATTTGATTTATAAGGCCAGGCCGTAATAGAACTACTGATAGCACATATACTTGCTTCTTTATTTTGTTGTTCTAACCATTTAATTAATTTAACAAAGAATAAAAACACAGGAGAATATGTTGTTAGCATTCCTGTCATATCTTCTACCCGGATATTTTTATAATTTTTTGTATCTATTTGAAGTGCTATTTGTTCTTCTATGTTAGCATTTAACACTATAATATCAGGCACTACTTTGCCTTCTATGAATTTATCAAAGTCAGCATAGTCAATAGTGTCTCTGCCCCAGCCATATGTCGATATGCCATTGTCTCTAAACTCTGAATCTAACGCCTGTGAAAAGTTAGATGTATGTCCGAAGATCCATGCTAATTGTGTCATCGCCCAATTAAGCCTTTCTCTAAAAGATCTTGTATTTGTCTTTCAGTGATCATGGCTCCCCATCTTTTAGGATTAACGAACGTTGCTTTAAAGAATTTACTCATTTGATCGTTGGGTTCAAACAGCATCATGCCCTGTACTTCCTCATTTATTCTATTACCGATAGCAATAGCCTTCTCTTGTAACTGTTCGTCGCTGTCTATATAACTTTTTTCTTTTTCAAAAAACTCTTTGAACCAGTCGTAGTCTGATATTTTATTTGTGTCCCAGTCGCTTAGTATTGTTTTTTCACAACCTAACCGTGCTCCGTATATTGCCCACCATCCGTTTTCTACATCTGTGCCAACATTACACCAAACATTTAGTCTGTTAAAGTTGCCGTACCATATTTTATCTTGAAACTCGTGTGCTTTTACTCTAGTACCTTGATCTAAACTTAATTTAACACCTTCTCTAAAGCCTGCTCTGAAGGCTTGGAAGGGCGATGCTGTTTGATGTACTTCTGAAAATATATCATTCATCTGTATGTAGTTTAGTTTCCAGCAAAACTCCATTCCTTCACCATCTACTGCGGCTTCATGTGTGTTTATGGTCATTGTGTATTCTTTAGGCCAGCACTTTAGTCCGCCATTGCCGTATACTAATCCGTTTAATAAGTTTTTAGCATTCCAACTGAATATACTTTCACTAATATCATTACCGTCATGATCCTTTTCAGGAAACTCTAGTGTGTTTTCAAAGAACTCGTCCATTACAATGTTGTCACCGTCTACAGTAATAAACCTATCAGTTTCACTTTGTTCAGCACAAGTTTTATGTGCCGCATCAAAACCTTTAACACCGTGTACACGTTTTGCCCATGGTACTTTGTTTAGTAAGTCAGCCCAATTTTCTTCACAGTTAGGTTCATCATAACTGATATAAAAAATGTCTAGTTCTGTTACGTCTATTTTCATGTTTTTACCTTGTACTCATACTTATCAAATATTTTCTTAGTAAATAGATCACATTCTGATAACTCACTACTAACAAGAAATCCTTGCTTGCCTTCTTTAAATAAGGTTACTAGGTCAACTTTCACACTATCAAACATAAAGTGTGGATCATTTGCTGTGGTAAAATATAAATTTATGAATCCAGCACCCTTGAATGTAAAGTTATTAACATCCATGCTCTTCATAACGTTTGATCTTAGTTTTTCATTTATTGATACTACCAAATTTATTAATGGATCTGCTGGTGTATATTCTATCTTGATATCATATGCTGAGGTTAATGCCTTTTTCTTTCTAACTACACTTAGCATTTTGGTTGCTGATTTAAATGTTTCTAATTCAATTTGCTTATTTACTAATGTGTACACACCTTCAGTTGTCGGATCTACTATGACAATAAAATCACTAATAGTTTTACTAGTTTCTTCAATAATTTTGCATTGTTCGTATGTTAATTCCGCATGTCCATTTTCAATGTACTCTTCTGATTCTGCCCTGCCATAATACACAATGCTACCTGTATCATCAAAGTATAGGTGTCTGTTGCTTTGTTGTTGCAACTTTCTTGCGGCTTCTAGATCATTTAATTTCATTTTCTAAACTCTTAATAATATCATCTGTTAGCCAATTCTTATCAACATAATGAAATGGGTATTGCTGTTGGAAGTTACCAATCTTAAATGTGCTTATATCATTAAAATATGTTGGCATACTTAATGTCCATTTTTCATCTAAGAAAGATCCGCTTGGCACATCTTGTATAAAACTTTTCATATGTGTAAACGTTGGTAATTCTGTTAACTCATCTACTGTGGTTTCTTCTCGAATGCCCAGTAGTTGTATTGCTAATGCGTATACTACATCAGCACTTAATCTTTCAGGCTTGCCGTTTGGCATATATTTAAAAAAGAATCGTTGCCAGTTTTGAAATATAAGTTCTACAAACTTAAAAAACTCTGTTGCTTGATCTGATTTTTTAAAATAAAAGAATGCTGTATAAACATTTGGTAAATTATTTTTTACAAAGTATTCTCTGTAATAGTTGTTGTGGTCGACAGCATCTTCGCCTCTATATGTTTTAACATTTGTACATGCCCACATATCTTTATCGCTTAATGTGTCCCACCAATGACTTACGTCTGTAGGGAATACCATGTCAGTATCTAATATAACTGTTTCATCGTATGGTGACATATAATAATATTTCCACTTATTATTAATCTTCCATTCGGCGTCTTTGGCATCATCCTCCCATGGGATTTCTACTACTTGATCAAATACTTCTAAATACTTCTTAGGTACTTTTGTGTCTTTGTCTACACATACACATAAGTTGCTTACAGTTGTTTGTGTTGCTTTTAAACTTAATGCTAGGCCGTATGCCATTCTTAAGTAATCCGTGTCGCCTGAATTTTGAGCAATAACTATATAGCCTTTAGACATAATACATCTCCATTAGTGTATCGGCATGTCGCTGTAGTGCCCACTTATTCATTATGTGTAAGTCAACATCTTTCCATCTACACAGATGAAAGTCAGCATTTGTTCTAACTTTTTCTACAAACATAGTGATATCATTTATATCATTAATTTTATGAATGTCGTCCCAATCAAATGTTTTATACATTCTTTCTATTGGTAGTTGCTGTTGTGCTTGACTTTGAAAACCATTCATGACATGAGCGGCAACACTAAAACTATAATCATTACGATATATTGTACCCGGTAAGTTATAGCAATCTTTATAAAATGCCCAATTCTCTTTGACATGCTTTACAATATCAAAGAAACTCTGTGTGTACGATGTCTTTTGAAAGTAACATACTGTTGCCCAGTACATAGTTATACCAGTATCGTCAACACGTTTCCATGTATTTTCTCTTTTAAATTGAATATCTTGTACTTCGTGATGCATCATCAATTCGTTTTTATGTCCCCAGCAGTTGTTTAAACTGTCACTGAGGATTAAATAGTCTACATCTAATACTATTGTTTCATCGTAAGGTGATATATCATATGAGTCGCACCTATTAGCATTATAGAATGATAAACTTTTTACACTATGGTTAGTGTCTCTATAATTTCTAAAGTTGCGTTTTTTAAATTCTTGGTCTTTGTCCGCGAGTATAATGTTAGGAATATATTTGTCTACATCAATATGTTTAGATGTATATTCCAATGAGTTTGAATCTGTAACAACCGTTATATCTTCTAAACCTAAATTGTATCTAGCCATTGTGCTAGACATACAGGCTAATTTTAAGTAATCAATCTCGGGGTTGTTATGTGCAAAAAATAGTAGGCCCTTAGTCATCCTGCTCAATGTCCAATAGTTTATGGACTTTACGAGCTTGTCTTAGTTTGACATACTCAGCATGATAATCGTTTGTAACTTCAAAATATTTGCTAGTAATGTTTTCTAAAAAATCATTTAGATCTTCTATCATTATTGGGTTTTGGAAGTTATCTATTAGCACTATGTCATCTTTGTGTTCTTGACGAATAAGAGAATCAACAAAAGTGATTAATTCCCTTGTAATCGTAAATGTTCCACCGTTAATACTGTAGATTAATTTGGTCTGAAGTTTAGAGCGTAATGCTACTAACTGATTGTTTAATGTTAATCGGTAGTTAGCAAACTCTAATGCCTTAGTAAGTCTTTCGCTCATGTAAGTCCTGTGTGTAGTTATAATACTATTTATGCATTATAAACCAGCCTCAACAAAAATTAAGAACTAATTATACTTCTGTATTAGTTGCGTAAGTTGGCGTTGCTACTACTACAGTAAAACCATTCGGTAATGTACCACTGTTTGGTCTTGCTTGTCCGATAACGCTCTGTAATGTTCCGTCAACACTATCAAAGTATCCTCTACCTGTATGCGAGTCACCAAATGTAATTGCGAACCTTAAAGTTGTGGCATTGTCGGCTCTTGCTTGTACTTTATAAAAGTTAGTTGAGTATGAACCAGAACCTGATTTTTCGTATATGGTTTGATAACTTGTTGTTAAATCTCCATTACCAAGACTGGTTGTAGTACCTGAACTTGCTGTAGTCTGGGTATGATTCATTTGTGCTGTACCGATAGCACTTAACATGTTAGTCCAGTCAGTGTTCTGATCGTTACTTGAACCACCACTTCTTGAAGCACTAAAGTTTAGTTTGCCACCAGCATTAAAGAATGCTTGTCTATGTGCCGCACTACTAAATGTAACAGTACAATCATGAGTAACTGTAGTACTCCATGCCGCTGTTCTTTGACTTGTATCTTTATTTTCTGTTGATAAGTATGATGCCGCGGCTGATAGTCTAGTATTATATCCATTAGTAATTGTACCTTGGATATTATTTAGATCTGTTTCTTGAATTGTTGCTCCATTACTAACATCTGAAACGGTGTTAGTTGCGCCGGAATACACAGCAATATCCTGTGCGGCGTTAATAATGTCATTAGTGTCTGTATCGGTAATTGATCCACCTGCGGCTGGATTGTAAACACTCCAACTTTGTCCCCATCCTTCTGTTCCAGAAGCGGTTCCGGTAATCAATAATATGTTGTTTCTTGTAATATCCCAGTCAGACGCTGTAATAGTGTCTCCTGGAGTTCTATTTGTCATTGTTGCTAAAGCCATTTTTCAATATCTCCTACTTATTTAAGCATTTATATATGCTCTCTTCGTAAGTATTTATCAAATAAGATGAATTATGAGTCTTGAGTAAACCTTTTCGTCCATAGAGTAAGGCTGTACTTTACACCTTCTTCTAGCGGTTCACAGACATGTGGGTGTGATACTTGTCCAGGCCACATAAGCATTAGCCCTCTTGGTATATGCCTATTAGTAAAGTGCTGTCTGGGGAAAGTTAATTCGGCACCTTGATAGTCATCGTTAAGTTTTAAACTGCCGCTGACCATACTAGCATCGTTATGTAATGCTAATTGTGTTTGTGTGTCCATACTATAACGCATGGCAAAGAAATCTCTAATACCGTACATAGTCATAGGCGGCCAATATGCTTCTAGTTGTGGCCATATACTGTTAGTTAGCCTGTTTTCCATTTCTTTATAAAGAGACGGGCATAACGTTTGTATTCTAATTTCTTGTGCTGGGTAGGCGTCGTCTGGTCTAGGTGCCCAACCACCTGCGTCATCACATGCGCCTATTAAGTCATCACACATTTGCGGTGTCATGTACTCAAACGCAACAATGTCATCTGCTACTGTCCATATCTTATTATACTTTGATAAATTAACAGGTACAACCGAGCCTTTATTTAACAGTTGATTAACTAATGTTTTGTATGCCTTTTTATCTTGTTCTCCGCCGTTGCCGTGTAATACGCAACTGTAACAACCTGTTTCTCTATTATAAACTTGATTATTAGGACTTACACTTAAAGCATTTGCTGTAGCACTTACACATTGAAAAATATAATTTTCAACATCTAATTTAATATTAAACTTTTTACTTAAGAATATTTGCTGATACCATAATTGATCATCGTCACCTTTACCAATATCACCACGCAACATTTCTTTGATAACACTTGCTCTACCAATAAAGCCACCGCTATTTAAAAATCTATTTCTTGTGTGTACTTCTGGAAATTGATCTGCTATACTACTATCTGGCCAAAGTATTGGTTCTGCTCCAAATACTACATCGGCGCCAAACTGTTTAAAGCGAGTAATTAATGTTTCTTGGTTATCATTGATAACTACATCGTAGCCATCAACAAACATTATAATATCGTTATCATCTATGTTACGCAATCTACTTCTCAAGTAGTGTACCTTATGTCCACCGCCTGGTCCGTCTGCCATAACACCACCTTGCCATGCTTCGCCTACGCCTAGCATTTCTACTTCGATGCCGTGATTATGAGCACTTAACACTAAGTTATCTGCTTTAGCACTTACTGTTGCTACTGTAATCACTTTAAAATCTTTCCAGTCTTTAAAACGATCTGTATTTTCTGTATCAGTCTTGCCTATGTCTGTTTCTCTAGCATGTGGATGTAGCACATTTTCTTTGTAAGCAATACCTTTTAATTTGGGTAAGTCGTTAAACTGTGGGTACTTATCTGCTAATGGACTTAGTCCCATCATCATAGGCAAATATTCATCTGCCGGTATTATATTTTGTAATGCTACAGTATTTAAAAGTTTTTTAGCACCTTCAACACTTACAGCATAAGCGGCCGTCCAATAGCAATAGCCCGGATGTTCGAATAAGTCATCTAACCCAACCATATTCATATCCATATTCCATTTGGAAATATATACTAGATCAAAATCTGTGAGCTTTTCTTCAATTTGTTTTTCGTTATAATTGGGTACAGCAAGGAATAAATCATCTTCTAAAATTACTGCTGGTGTATTTGTTTTTACAATTTGTTGCCATGCTATAATATGACTTAGCATACACCCAACTTCGCCTGGCGTTAATGGTCTTTCCTCTAGAGGATCAAGCCATGTCTTACATACGTCCATTTTATTGCCTAGCACTTTGTCGTAGTCAATTAATGCTCCGTCGACCCCATCAATACGTTGGTAATCTGTGACGCCAAGATCAGTAAATAATTCTTCCGTATTTAATTTTCTGTCTTTTCTTCTTTCTAAATTTATGTAATAATGTTTCATCGCCAATGTGAGCCTTCCACCCACGTTACTAAACTGTGTCTTAATCCGCTTGTTACGGGTGTTACTCTATGTCTATGAAAACTAGGAAACACAATTACAGAACCTTTTTCTAATGCGCCTGCTGGTAGTTGGGGTAAGGTAGGATCGAATTGAAACTCGCCTCCTTCGTAATCGCTTTTGTCTGATAGTTGGAATACTAAACTTAATTTTCTGTGGAACGCTCTTGGCTCTGCCCAATCTATATCATGATGCCAGTCGTACTTACCTGGCGTATTTGGGTCGCCCACGTATTTTGTAAATTGGATTTCGTTAACATATCGTAAGTCTAAATCAAACGAATCTCTATTAACTTGATTAGCATAGTGCCAAATTTCTTTTACTATTGCTTCTTCTTTCTTAGCATCTAGCCAACGGATTTCGCTTTTTCTATAAGTGTTGTCTTGCTTGGCATCTTCGAACCCAATGACTGCGTCTTTAGGCTGATAGTTCTCGGTTGCGTAATCAACGATATAGTCGCACCACGATGGGTCTAATGCCTGATTAAAATATAACCAATAGTCTCCTTTCATACTATTAATTATGACTTGACTAGAATATTTGCTTAATTATTTGACGCCAATTACAACTTCAATGACACCGTCATCAAATGTATCTTTAGTTTCAAGTGCTCTACCAATAATACTTCTCATGTCGTAAGTATTAGTACCTAATGCTTTAGCAAACCCTGGCTTACTGCCACTAACAAGTCTTTCGCCTTTCTTAATACGGCCTTCAACCTTAACAGGTACTCTACCTGTTAATGCTACTGCTACACCTTCTGCTTCACTGTTCATCAAGTATGCTGGGTTAGTTGACACTACACCAAACACATCTGGATCATTAAAACTATTAGTAATTGTGACTTCTTCTGCTCCGCCTAACTTAACAACTGTGCCTGCTTCATAATCATCATCTGATGAATACATTTCTGCCAAATCCGCATATTGAGCCGATGTTGCTTGACCATTAAATGTAGTAGCATACACATCGTTCCATTTTAAACTGCTTGAACCTAAGTCTCTAGCATTGTTTGTACTCGGTACTATGTCTGAATCAATTCTACCTGTAATTGTAACTGTATCAGTAGTCGCATCACCTAAGTCTACGTCCCCTGTAAAGGTACCATTAGTTCCGCTAATCTCTGCGGATGAGTATAAACTACCAACGTCAACACGAGCACTAAAGCCACCTGTTGTAGCACTGGATAACGCACCAGCACTTAATGTTGCTGTTCCGTCTGTTAATGAACTACCTGTAATTAAGCCACTTGCGTTTATTGTAGTAGCACCTGTTATAGCACCTGCTATTTGTAAACTGCTACCACCAACAATAGTTGTTCCTACGTTTAGTGAAGTTTTTACATAAAGATTTTTTCTTATAACAGCACCGCCGTCAGTTCTAAATGATACTGTATAATCATTGTCACTAGCCGCTTCAGTGGCATCTTCTATTCTATGATAGCCGCCAATGTTAGCACCAGTTGTAATTGTTGCTGATTGTACAAATATTTGTCTCCATCTAAAAGAGTCTGCTCCAATGTCAAAACTGTTAGTAGCATTTGGTCTCATACCACTAATAATATCTGCTACAAATTCGACACCGTCTGTAGATGCATCACCAATTTTGGTGCTACCTAAAAGATTAGTTTGACCTGTAACTGTTAATGTTGCTCCAACGTTAGCATAGCCGGCTGTGGTTAAGTAACCTAAACTGCTGATACCATTAGTTGCTGTAATAACATTTGAAATTGTTGCGTTTGTTGATGTGAAATCATCAAAGTTAATATCTGCTGTTACACTATTGGCAACAATGTTACCTGTAACAACTAAATCTTCGCTTACATTAACATCAGCAAAGTTACCTGTAGTTATATTTGCTGTTGTGGCATGTATTTGATGTACTTTATTACCTGAAGTACCAACTGATAGTTGAGCACCAGTGGCTGGTCTAATTGTGGTTGTACCACTGTTTTGACCAAAGTATGCTACACCATTAATATGTGCGTCTTGCCATCTGTTTGTGTTACTACCTAAATCGTAGTTATCACCTTGATCTGGAACTATGTCAGCACTTGATCTAACAATAGTACTGATTGGGTAGTATGAACTACCAATTTTTAAGTTACCTGTAACACTATCTGCTTCGATGGCTCTATCTGCCAACGCAATAGATGTGTTAGCATATTCGTTTCTTAAATTAAGACCTTTCTTAATCTTACCTGCTGTTCCGTCACTGCCTTTAAAGCCGTCTGCGGAAACAATTTGGTCATACCAATTAAAGTTTGCGGCGTCATCATCTGTTTGTGATAACACATCTTTAACTAAGAATTCAGTATGATCACTGAACACCGCCATAATGGTCTCACCATTTGGATGTTCTGCGTCTGTTTCTGAATTGTTTACATAGGTAATGGCGTGCACTGCTCTTGCCACCCCTACTGAATCTTTTAAGAATACCGTTCTACCTCTAGTACCATACGACGATGGCGTGCCTAAAGCACTAATTAGTTGGTATTCGTCTGTAACAGTACCAGCATAACTTGTATCTGTCCAAGCACCGCCACTGTATATTTTTAATTTGTTGTCTGAGGAGTCAAAGTATGTTGCTCCGTCTGACAGTCCTGAAGTTGGTGGAATTTCTGATACTACGGGAGAAACTCTTACCCAGCCTTCACTTGCTGATTTATAAACTCTTAGAACTTTGCCTGTCTTATCATACCACACTTGCCCTATTAAAGGTGATGCTACACTAGGTGCGGTGGCACTAGCAAAGTTTTCTAGGTGCCTTATAGAATTTTTAACAAACACGTCGCCGTAGTTTGTAATATTCTTACCAATAAGTGTAACAGAATATGTTGTAGTATCGAAAGTTCCATCGGCGACCGTAATTGTACGTGAACCATCTGTATTTGAAACTGTATATGCCATCTTATTATTTCCTCATTATGTCATTTGTATACGCAAAGTATAAATGACTTCTATTATTCTGTTTAAACTTTTTTGTACTGGGTGAAATACTACATGTGTTAGTAATTCCCCACTGCTACTTGCTGTAGTGGCATTTGCGCCATCTACATACGTCATAAGTCCTAGTTCGTCAAAGATATAATCGCCCTCATTAGAGGTTGATGTATCAAATGATGCTTGTCCTGAAGGTTCGTTTAAACCTAGTGTACAAGTTATCTTCATGTCAGTAAATCCTGAACCTTCAATTACTTCTAACTTATTATTTGCTTGATCGCTGTTCTGTGCTGTACTACTCACTACTTTAGCGAATGTTTTTCTATATAGTGAAGCATCTGTTTCTCTGCTCTCACTAGTGTTTGTACTTTTATAAATTACTTTTCCTGAACTATCAACACTGGTTGCACCATTACCAAATGACATAAAATGTACAATCTTATTATCTTGGTTTGATAGTGCTTGTGATATAAGATAACCTAAGTTACCATAGTGAATAGCATTTCTTTTATTAACTAATTCCTCTCCGGAATCTTTGTCTCGTATTAGTATATGTCCAGATACGTCAAAACCGACTCTGTCAGTCATTCCGTTGTCTGTATTTTCTACTTTTTCGTTATTGTTATCTTTATCATTCATATAGGTATTTATCTCTTTTATAAAATAGTCCGTTTATAATCCGTGTCAATGATCTTAATCAAAGTACGATCCTGGCTTATCCTTTAGGAATTGAGCAATATGTGTAGTCGAGTCTGCTAAACTGCTACTTGCTGAGTTCCAATAAGCCTGTTCTGGGTTGTTATTAGCACCAAAGTCTAGTGCGCCTACTTCAATTCTGTTTTCTTCACTAGCATCTATAATTTTAGTACCTACCGCATGATCCTGCGGACTTGTTCCTTGGGTACCACGAGCCACGCCAGTTAATTTAGAACCAGCAACGCCTGTATATGTTATTCTTTCATCACCTACATATATCACACTATCCTTACTTCCGGAATATGGATATACAATTTTGGTTGAATCTGTAACATAAATGTCTTGTGTTGTTTTGCTAATTGCTGTAGCCAACGTTGTAGTGTATGCTGTAGCAATTCTTGTATACTCTACGGCACCGTTAAGTCCTAACAGCATTTTATATGATACACTAGCATTGCTTCCTGCTGATGCTGTCTGTATATTAAACTGTAAACCTTCTAGAGCATTAAACATTACTTGCTCCGGTGCTCTATCTGGGCCATCAAATCCGTTAAAGAATGTATTACTATCAAATCCAGCATACGTTATTGACTCTCTAACTAGTTGGCTATCTAACGAACTGTTTGCTAGATAGTTGCGTACTACTGTATCTACATCGTAAGCACTACTATCAAATGTTGTTTGGTCGTATCCGAATGCCGAAGCAACAATTTCGTCGCCTATAGCATTGTAATATGCTTTACTAAATAAATTAGCATCTAATTCTTCACCTAAGAAGTCTGCGTATGCTAATATTCTAAGTGTTGTTAATCTAGTTGCTTTTAAGCCTGTAATAACATCTGCTGAGAATGTAGTATTAGCAATCTGCGTATTTAATGCTTTGATTGTTGGATTATGTACTAGCAATCTTTCTATATGGTTAATAGGTGTCGCAACTGGTGTTGTTGCTAACAACTGAGTCATACGTTGTTCAGCAGTTGTACTTGTTGGCTGACTGTAAACTTTAGCCAACTTACTTGCGCCTGCTAATACTTCAGCATCGGTTACTGTCGCATCACCTAACGCCATGATGTTAGATTGGTTTCTGTCAATATAAATCTTCTGATTAAATGTCCTAACTTTAGTTGGAGCAGTAATATAAGTATTTGCCCAGTTACTATGTTCGCTACTAGTACTAATTATATTAGCATCAGCACTTACACCTGGATCAAGTATTCTTGCCTGTACAGACAAGTTAGTTTGATATGGTGGTAAGTCAAAGTCTGTAGCAAATGATGTAGTCTTATCTGTATGAATCTTTCTATCATTGAAATCTCTTAACTTACTTGTATATGGCTTAACTGCTTTAATGTGGTCAGCCATATCAGTAAACGGATCAATCTTTGTTGTTGCTTTCTGCTCTAAGTTATCAGCACTTTGTCTAATATTAAAGTAGGATGTTTTAAAGAACCAATCTGTTTGATACTGTTCTGTTAAAATATATTGTAACATAGCAAAGTACATTTTATTTGTTAAGTTAGTGTTAGCAAATATTATAGTATTAATACCTGTTAGTAACTCTCTTATTTCTAATGCTAATACTGATGTTTGAGCAGTTGTATAGATATCTTTGTTAATTAATATAGTACCACTTACAACTTTAACAAGTGTGTAAGTATCTGTTGCTGTATCGTATTCATACATTCTATCTGATCTATTAACGCCAATTACTCTTACGAATACTCCGTCTTCAATATTGGTTAGTGCCGACATATCTTTAAACGTTTTGACACTTAAACGAGGTTTAATGTCGTTGCCATTGTAGCCTGTTTTAACCCAATCAACTTTTTTGTATAAGTTAGATGTCGTTATACCAGTGTCCCAACCAGTGTAAATATCGTTTGTTAAATCTAGTTTACCAATTTCTCTGTTTAAGAAAGTTCTTAATTCGCGTCTTGCTTCTTTAACTTTCATAAACATTGTTTGTCTAGGTCTAATTTTTATACCATATGTTTCATACTTGTTTAAGTATTTGTCTGGTACAGCATTACCTAGTGAATCTTCACCAGCAATACTATCTACAAATTTATTAAATAAGTCTGCTGGTATTTTGTTTATTGCGGAATCTTGTCCGATCAATACATAACTCTCATGCTTGTTATCATACTTTGTATCTTTTCTAGAGAAGTTAATTTGTAAAGCACTATCATCATCAGTTAAGTATTCTTTAGCATTACTTAATAACATAGTTGAAGAGTTAACTACACTATATGTAGGTACTTGCTCTGCTTTAGGTGATTTAATTAATGCCGCTACTTGTTTGGCTGATAGTGTTCTACCAACTCCGGAAGGTACAGTATCAGTATCTTTAACCCAGTAGTAATAAATGTTAGTGTATGTATTAGTGTTTTTGTTAAACACTTGGTCTACAACATATTGAATGTTAGATAACGGTGTGCCTTTACCAGTATATTCACTTGGTATATTTCTACTTTCCGTCCATTCATAAACTTCATATTGCGATCCATTTACATAACTTCCCCAATATTGTGCTCTATAGTTAGCATCTGATTGCTCGTACCATCTAACTCTTAAGTTATTAGTACTCCACCATAGTTCACCAACATTGCGTTTACTGAAGTTACTGCTATCATTGTTGTAATAAACAGGATCACTGTCGCTAATGTAAGTAAGGTTTTTCTCTGCCTCTGGTACAATAAATCCTTTGAACGGATCATGTAGTATAAGGTCAGTTACTCTTTCGCCATTTTCCTTACTGTATATTAATGTATTCTTTAATTTCTTACTATCAATTAATTTATCTTGTCTTACTTTAACGGCTCCGTCTTCTATGTGAGCCCAACCAAGTGCGTCATAGTTATCAACCCAAGTTTTACCTGATGTTACATCTATGTTAAATGGTGCTGTATATCTTCTAGACTTAAAGTATAATACTTCTACATCTGACTGTGGTTCTGCGTTAAGTATCGATGTATTATCTACTTTAGATAAATCGTATCTATATATGTTACCAAACGATGAACTTGTTAATCCTTCAAATTCTGGTGGTACAATAGCACCAAACATTACTAGGCCATCGCCGTCGCCTGTTCTGTTAAAGGCATTATCTGTTGTATTGTTGCCATCTCCGGTACCATAACCAACACCTGGATTGCCAAGTTTGGATCTAAATCCAATAGCATTCATGCTGTATTCACCCGGTAATATACCTAGTGAGTCAAGTGTACCTGGCACAATGTCGTTAAATTCAATGCCGTCACCATCTGATGTTAATACTAATATGTCAGTGGAGTCATTAACTTTTATTACATCTGCTGTTAATCCACCTGCCACTCCAGCGGCTGTATTAATAGCATCTGCCATTGCGTCGACTGATGACTCTAATTCTGCTGGTCCTTGGTTTTCTAAAACTATTCTTGGTGGTTGTCTACAATCAATAACACTTCTTGATGAACACATAACCCTTGCTCCAAAGCCTGGGCCCTCTAATCTTTGTGCGGCATCGCCATCATCGATATACTTTAATGGTATACCTTTCTGTTGTTCTGCCGGGAACTGTTCATATACACCTCTATCTAGTACTCTTAATTTTGTAATACTACCTGCGGTGTTAATTTCAGTAACTTGGAATGATGCTGACTGTTCAATCATATCAGGCTTTTCTTCAGCAAGTAATTCACCTTTCTGTAAAATTGCTCTTGCTTTAAATCCTTGTCCTGATCCTATTGCTTTAACTATCCAATTTTGGGCGGCAAACTCTTGTTGGAATCCACCTTTCTGAATAATATCAATTCGTGTAATTGTTTCTTTGTTAGCACTATCGTAGTTAGGATCTTCACTAGGTGACACATAACTAATCTTAATGTTTGGTGTTTTAATTGCTGTAGTGTATTCAGTTAGGCCAATGTTAGTTGATCCTTCTGGTCTTCTTGATAATGTTGAACTATCATTTACAAGGTTAAATACTCTACCTGGTCTAGTAACTTCAATGAACCACTGGCCTTTTAATTTATTTGCTTTTAGTTCGCCTTTGTTAATCCATTCTTTTAATACGTTATTGGTTTGATTCCAGTATGCGCCTGTGTTAGTTGTTAATGCGGCTCCGCCATCTGTATCAAAGTCTCCAGCATAAATATTACCGTTAACATCTTTACCTACGTTAGTGGCGTTTCGTTCTGGCTTACCAATCCATGGTTTAACTTTAGAAGCATAACTATGTAAGTTAAGACCATTTGGCTGAACTGTTTCAGCATCTTGTCTACTACTTACTGTAAATATCATTTCTTTAGAACCCGAACCTTCTTTCATGTAATCGTATCCAGGCATAAATCCGCCCTGGTCATGTTGTCCTGTGGCTCCGTGTCTGCCTAAGAATTGCATTAATGGCATTCTAGTTCCATCTGGTGCTTGTAACCATATCATTCCGTAATCACCTGGTAGTGTACTTCTCATGATAAAGTCAATATCAATATTTTGTATAACAGCATCATCTGGTACACTATCAAAATCAAATCTAAATATAACTGCTTCTGATTCTCCCATTTTAATATACGGGGTTGACACCGGTCTATAAACTGTGTTATAATGTATTTTGTTCATAGCCTTAGCAAGTTGTATTGCCGCGACTGGTGTCGATGTTGATTCATCTGTAACTGGATCAACTGTAATTAGTTCATCTGGTAAGTGAATTGTAAAAGGCATTCTTAAGTAACCTGTACTTATATCTTTTTGTATTATGAATACGTCCCATTGCTGATCAATTGGACTAACAGGTTCAGTGGTATTTGGTCTAGTTGCTGTAACTTTAACTGTTGCGTAACCCTCGCCTGCTGTATTAAATCTAAATTGGTTAGTGCCTGATACTGTTACACCACTCGAGTTTGCTGTATCAATTTCAACTGATAAGTTATACGCACCTGTTCTGCCTTGGTAGTTTCTTGTTGCTGTTGTGCTATCCTGATAATCATTTAATGTGGTTATTGGATAGAATCTACTCCATAAGTTTATAAAGTCCGGTATACCATAAGCCTGGAAGTTTGGAGTCTTTTCTAATCCTAAAGTTGTTTCTATTTTAAAGAATACTCTGTTATTAGATATTCTTAAGAATTTAAGCATTCTGCCGTTAAACCTAGCAATTTGTGCACTTAAGAAATGTCTGTACTCGTTACTAGTATCAGCATTATAAATATTTGCATCATAAAATACTTTTAATAAACCTTGTGTATTTTCTGGTAGTGCTCCATAGGCTGTTGTCATGTTGTGACCATTTGGGAAGATAGTTCCTTGCGGAGCCTCCATACAACATATCCATGATCCAGCCAATGCGCCTAGTTCTGACTCTGAGAAACTGTCATATATTTTACTGTTTCGTATAAGGTCTTCACCATACTGTTCATCAGCATCATGTATGCCTAAGCCAAACATCATCATTGAACCAGCATTTTCATATTCTCTAGTTCCAATAAATGCTTTGTATTCGTTACTTGCTAATATATCCTGTCTACTTGTGATTTTAAATGAATCACTAGCAGTAAGGCCGTCTAATGCAATATCTGCTCTTTTAAGTTCAATGTTTAATTCTTCAATAGCAGATGTATATGTATCTACATAACTAGGAACTGATTCGTTGTTGATCCAATCTCTATCACTGCCGCCACCTTGTTCTATATATTCTCTATAGAAACTATGGTAATAAGCACTTGCTGTTCTACCAGCAACTTTTAGTGCTGGTTCTAGTTTGTCAGTATCTGGTGAGAAAACACCTCTTACACTAACACCTGGTAATTTAATTCCGTCATCTGTATCTGACACAATTTCAAATCTTGTGTCTGCTGGATTGTATCCAATACCAGCATTTTGAACTTCTACTTTATCTAGGTAATATGCTGAGTTGTCAATGGTTTTTGGTTGTCCACCAACTACTGCTAATTTGTCACCTATTCTATAGTTAAATCCTGTTGAGTCCTCAATTGAGCCTGAGTTAAAGGCAACGTTGGCGTTAGCGGCCGGAGCCTCATATAATCCACCATAACCTTCACCGGACCTAGGTGTAGTTGCTAAACCGTCCATTCTCAAATAATCTGCTGTCATAAACGGATTACTCTGACTTGGTACACCGGTTGCTTCTGCTATTTGTATAGTTCCTGTTGCTCTTGTTGTTAATACCTTAGGAGCCGAAAATCCAGTTCCTGTTGATTTTTGTTGTAACTCTTCGTTTGTTAGTGAAGCACCTAAGGCCAAGTTAGCACTTGACACTGAAGTCTTTTCAACGTATGGCATAAAGTCGCCAACTTCGCTGAATGAACTTCTAGCACAACCTAGTCCTAAACTAAACGGTACAGCACTTTTAATTTTAACATTTTGTAGTACTGGCAAATCAATGTCACCAAAACAACCTGCTTTTCTTCGTTGCTGTACAGGATGTACTGGCCAAAGTTTTTCAAAGAAGTAACCTGACCCATCTTTATCCATATGATAATATGTTCTATCTTTGTGACCACCGCTATATGGGTTAGTCATCTTTTCGCCATATCCTGTAATTTTCTTGTACTTCCACCCTTCGTCACTAGTGTAGTCTTCAAACTTAACGTAGTCCGGTATAGCACCGTCACATACTACGATACCACGTACTAGCAATCCTAGTACAGCATTTTGACCAAAGTGTGTTCGTTTATAGTAGTTGTATCCGCCCATCTGTAAGTCGCGGTTCATATTTTTTAGATTAGTGCCTGTGTGAGTACTTAAATGTATTTCTGCTTTGTACCAGCTCAGTCCACCTTTCCAACCTTTAACACGAATCTCAGCACCGCCAAGATTTAATCCTGGTCCGCCTTTGGATCTCATTTGTGTCCAATCAACGTTCTCCCAGTTACATGTATCTCTACCGTAATTTCTAATATCGTACCATACTGGCTGTGTGCCTGTACCGGATCCCATACTTGTTCTATTAGTAATATCACCTTTCTTTTCTGCTGATTGAATTAAACGTAATACAATAGATTTATATCCGCCTTCTATTGGGTCAATGCCCTTGTCTTTTAATATTTCTTCAATTAGCATACCAAATCCAGGACTGCCTGGCTTACTTGATAATATTTCAAACTTCAGTGGCTCGTGTCTATTTGGTATGTTTTCCGCAACGCAGTCTGTTAGATATCTTTTGTTGTCATTTTTGACTCCAATTTTTTTACCATGCCATCTAATTGATTTTTCAATTAATGGTCCGCCGGATGATGGATCTACAATAGTACCAAAGTCTGTTTCGCCCCATGCCTGTCCGCCACCTGGTATAACACAATTAACTTCTTCACGAGATGGTTCGCCACATATTGCTCTGTAGTCTGAATTCTGTGAATTAATACCATCTGCCAACGCACATGGGTCACAGTTATCGTTTAAACTAATTCTTTGATTACCTAGGAACATTACCTCACCACTGTTTGTACATAGGTTACCGTTTATTTCTTTTACATACTGTTGATCTAAATCACATAAATCAACATTAACTTGATTGTATTGTACTTTATTTTCCGAAGTAGTCGATGTACCATTAATGTAACTTAGGTACTGATACCACATCTCCGCGGTGCCGCCTGCTGAAGTAAACTGAGTATAAAATTTTGTCCATTGTCCATAAGTTCGTTCATTAGCATACATACCACTTTGTGTAACATAATTGATAGCATCGATATACTGTTGTGCTAATGACAATAACTGATCGTTGTGCTCTATGTCTGCCTGTGCTTCACCTGGATTGTTAATATCGTATAATGTCATTGAGAACGCACCACAGTCTGGTGCTGAACCTGTATCATCGTTTGTTGCTGTATCGGGTGGTGGTGTTCCGCCTGGTTGTACTATGGGGAAATTCGGATATCCGCCGGCGCCACCTTGGCCCATTTCGTTGCCAATGTTGTAGTTGATGCCGCCTAATAAACCGCCTCCACCATAACCGGCGTAGCCATAGTTAACGCCATTGCCACCGTTGTGATATATTCCTTCGGTCTGGGATAGATACGGACTGCCAAAGTCTGGTTTGTTTTTGTTTGGCATAACTTTTAGGTACGGACTTAAATGACTAGTCTGATTGTTATTTACTGATTCTTTAACTGTTTTATTTTTAGTAGCATATGAATCCAACGCAGGTACTTGCTGATGTCCTGATCCTTGCATTCTCGACTTAGTTGATTTCTTGCCTCTTTCTATAATATTTTCAAGGTTATCCATGTCATGCATATATGAACCTTTATTACTTGCTTGGCCTGAACGTTGTCCTTTACCAGTAAGTAAACTAGTTGTCCATCTATTCATACCATTTTTCAACGCATTACCAGTCGGTGCTTGAGAATAGCCGCTGTTGTAAAGCATATCTAAGTTTTCTGTATTTGCTGGTACTTGTACAAACTTTTGATTAAATGCTCCGGACTTTTCGTTATCAACTTTGTGATTTCTTTTGCCGAACATAAATCCTAACTGTATACTACCGCTACTTAATATTGATCCTTCTTTTAATCTTGCCGCAAAGTTTATACTATCATTGATGCCTTCTATGTTATCAACTTTGGCTAAACTTGTTTTTGCTCCATTAATCTTAACACTATTCCATCCTTC
>Ga0208814_1000317_pt1 | contig 32477 bp, 11 predicted proteins | sample MalvirAntarct_55_FD_184253 | JGI IMG/M metagenome (GOLD analysis project Ga0208814, IMG submission 184253) | Marine viral communities from the Global Malaspina Expedition - Malaspina viral metaG Antarct_55 (SPAdes) (version 2) | ecosystem: Environmental > Aquatic > Marine > Oceanic | place...
TTCTTGATCTGAATATGCTTTAGTTACAACTGTACCTGATGCAGATTCTGTTACAGCTAGTAGTACTGCTTGTTTAGCACTAATAGCTTTTCCTACACCAGTAATTTTTTGTGCGTCAGTAACATTAATGTCGCCACCACCTGTAATTGCTATACCAGCAGTTGATGTAAGTGCCATGTCATTAGTGGAACTAATTATCTTACCATTGATATTAATTTCATCAATTTGTAGTATAGTAAGTGTACCAATTTGAGTTAATTCTAGTGCCTTTGAAATATTAACTAGTGAATCGTTTGTAAGTTTATCAACTCCTCCAATTTTATAACTTTGAGTAGTGTTTAATAAATCAAAGTTTACATTTGTTGTAAATGCATTTGTAGAGTTCATCCAAAGTATATCTTTACTACCTTGCTTACTGTTAACTTGTATTCCTGATATGTCTGCTTGAGCGTCTGTAAGTTCAGTACTATCGTTCATTACACCGATTTCAATTACTTTATCTTCAACTCTAAGTGTAGCAACATCTAGTGCAACTCTAGTGCCTTCAACAATTAAGTTACCAGTACATCGAATGTCGCCTTCAACGTCTAGTGTGTATGCTGGCAATCTGTTAGTTGTAAATATACCAACTTTTGCAGCACTTGAATCTATATAAATTGCATCTACTGAGATAGCGCCAAACGTGCTTGACTTAACTCGTAAGCTTAAATCGTGATCTGTAAGTTGGTTCTCAATATAAAATCTAGGACCAACAACTTTTTGTACGTTATTTTGTGATAAGCCAATTGTTAGGCCACCTGAGTTTTGTATTGTTAAATTACCAGTAGTAATGCCGTTTGCTGTTGAAGGAAGGAAACTATCAGCAGTTCTAACTACGCCGCCTGCTGTAACAAGTGCGTTTGATGAATCTGAAATACCTCTGAATTTAAAATTAGCAGTATCAATTACGTTGTACCCAACTTTAATAATCCCTGTTGGGTTTGTTGCTGTAACTAAACTGAGTACTCGTTGTGCATAAATTGGAGTAAACTCAATATTACTAATTACTGCTGAAAGTGTGCCACCAACATATAAGTTTACAACAGTACGTGAACGACTCTGTGAGTCAAGTATACTTCCTATTTCAAATCCGCTTTTTCCTTGTGTTAATGTATACTGTGGACCCATTAACATTAAGTCAGTACCATCATACGCATATACTTGATTATTTAGACTGTCAATCCATAAGTCGCCTGCTACCATTTGCGGTTGTGTAGTTTGTACAATTGGGCCGCCACTTGATTTCCATACAGTGCCATTATACACTTGTAATCTTTGACTAGTACTGTCCCACCATAGTTGCCCAGTTAAAGGATTACTAGGTGCAGCAGTGTTACTAAAGTTTTCTAATAGCTTAATAAAGTTTTCGTTAAAATATTCTCCGTATCCGGTATAGTTTCTACCAACTAACACAAGGTTAGTGCTATTTGTATCAATCTGCCCGTCAATTAAGTCTGTTAGCAGTGTACCGTCTGTCTTGTTTAGTTGATAGCTCATGTTATTCTCCGGTGTAGATGATATAGTTGACTGCTAAGAAAGGATTCATAACATTAAAAGGCGTACCTAGTGTTGCTTCTGTTTTAACACCTCCACTAGATGCAATGCCCTGTGTTCCACCTAATCCTGGTTCAATTGGAAGTGAAATAGCGTTGTCATCAACAGGTTCACCTGCTCCAACTCTAATTCCGTAGAACTGTGTACCACTAGCACCTTCTAAGTCATGTTCATGTTCTGGTAAATTATCAGTTCCAATTGAATATGTTTCTGATCCTGCGTTACCGCCTATTGCGTCAGCAGCAATATTTGTTACTCTGTTTGCACTTGGACCGCCCATATTATCAAGGCCTAATCCCATTCTGCCTCTAAAGTCTGGCAATGTAAATAAGCTAACACCATTATCTGACACTAAACTAGCATCTTTAAAGTTGTGCGATATAGCTAACCATAATGTATTAAAGTCTGATTTTTTAACTTCAGTTCCATCACAAAATAGCCAACCTGTAGGTGCTTCACTACCTCCAAATGCCATCATTGATCCTGCTGGTACTAGCGGAATTGTTTTTAAGAAGTTACGTTTTGTAATTCTATAGACACCTGTTGTTCCTGATGTTACATTTAATAATAATTCGTCTGCGTTACCGGCATCGTAAGTAATAGTCTTGTTACTAATAAAGCTATCAGCAATACTTACAGCAAAAGTTTTTGTGCTTCCGCCTGTTTGTCCGTCGAATTCAAAGCTTGACGGGCTAACATCTCCACTTAAAGCAAATGTTGTAGCACTTGCTAGCCTGTCAGCACTTCCTGCTCTTCCACTAACTGTTCCGCTTACATTACCTTGCATATTTCCAAAGAATGTAGTAGCATGGATTTGGTCATACTTAGCAACTGCTGTGCCAATGTTTCTTGTGCCTGATCCATCAGGAGTAACATTACCTGTTTGTAATATGCCGCCAATATCAACGTTGCCGCCTACGTATGCATTAAGTGCAATACCAATTCCACCTGCAGTTCTAATACTACCTGTACCAATTGAAGAAGCATTATCAACACTAGTAACTTGTAAAATACCAGTTTCTGCTACGCCAGTTTTAGGAGATATCTTAATATTGCCGTTAACGTCAATTGCTTGCTCAGGTGCGCTGTTATTAAATCCAACATTACCTTCACTGTTAACACTTAACACAGTTGGAGTTAAGTTACCATTACGCATTCTAATGTCAATACTTGATCCACTAGTGTTATGTTGTATAACTCCAGTTTCTCCATCAATACCTAAACTTAACTGGCCGCCTGTTCCAATTTTAATTCCATCATTACTTTTAACACTTAACTGATAGTCTGTTGTACTTGCAGCGTTGCCTCTTAAGAAGTTACTTGCTGGAATTGAAACGCTACCAACTACTAATGCTTCTGCTTTTTCAGCAGTGCCATAATATTTTAATGCTTGTACGCCAACAATTGCTTCATCAGCAATATTCATACCAGGATTAATTCCAGTTCTAAAACCTTTTATCGATGTCTTTGGTACAAACGTTTGGCTACTAATAATAATTACTGGCTTGTCTTCAACTTTAATTGATAATACATTATAAGTTATATCATCAATTCCTACAATTGCTTGTGCTGTTGCACCAGTTAAAAGTCCATCACTAAAGTCTGGTCCTACTAATACCCAAGCACTGCCTGTAAACAAATATAATTGCTGACTTTCTGTGTTAACCCACAAGTCGCCTGCACTACTGTTTGCTACTGCTGGTGCTGCACTGGCTTTTTTAAGTCCGCCACTTGCAACCCAGTTTGTGCCGTCATAAACCTTTAGCTGATCAACTCCTGCTGTTGTGTCGTACCACAATTGACCTTCTACTGGACGCAATGGTGCAGTAGTGTTTGCAAAATTTTCTAGTATATGCAAGAAGTTTTCATTTACTGCTTGACCGTATGCTGTTGTTCCTCTGCCTGGAAAACTTAAAGTTGTTTCTGTGTTTAGTGCATTGTCTTCAACAATTATTGTACCTTTGTTAACAGTATCTGTGTAATTTATTGTATATGGCATATTTTATCCCTTACCCTGCCAAACTTTGTACACGCACAGTGTAGTCAATTTGTATTAATCTGTTAAGCGACTTCTGTACAGGATGGAAAATAACATGTGTCATTAATCTTCCTGTTCCAGCAGCACTGTAGCTACGTAATCCTAACTCATCAAACACATACGGACTGTCTGTTGCACTTGCAGTATCAAATGCATCTTGTCCATTTGGTTCGCCGTAATCAAGTAAACAACTTACAACAATATCGGTATAATTTGTACCCGCTACATGTCGGGTTTCAAGTTTATTTCTTGCAGGGTCAGTATTATTTACACTTCTGTCGTCAACAACTTTAGTATAGGTTTGGTTGTATAGACTTGCATTAGTTCCTGTGCTATTAGGTGTTAAGTATGTAATAATACCAGTTGGATCAACGCTTGTTCCGCCGTTTCCAAAGCTCATTTCATATATAAATCCTGATCCAGCGTTTGCTAAACTATCTGCTAGTGCAATACTCATATTCTCATAATGGATTGCATTGCGCTTGTCAATGTATACCTTTTGTGATTCAGGGTCAAATATCTTAATATGTCCCTGAACTAGTACTCCGTTTGTGTCTTGCATGTTATCGCTCATTTAATTTTTCCTATACTGTATTTATTCAGGTAGCTCAGATGTTCCTGCACGTAAGAATCTCGCAATACTATTTTCTGTATCACCTAATGATTCTCCGAATGTTGTCCAACTTTGTCCTACTTTTTTCACTACTGTTACTCTTGTATCTGCTGCTGGTGTTGCAAGTAATGTTATTGCATTAGTATTTGCATCAAATGTAAAGTCTGCAACAACAATAGCATCGCCTTTTGGGCTATCTAGTGCTGTTAGCGGATTAAATATATCTAATGCAGTCTTACGTAGACGTGTTCCTGCAACAAATACTTCAATTTCGTTTATTGATGCAACTGGGTAACTAACTGTAAACACACTTGTTGCACCTGTTGCAGTAGCATTATATGCTAATGTACTATCTTTATACGGAACAGTTTTACTTATGTTCTGATCGTACACCTTAGTATTTAATGCGTAAGTATTCTTAACTCCAGTACCTAATGTTCCTCTACGTAACTGACGTAGTAATACACCTTCTTTAACAAAGTACTCAATGCGCTCGCCTTCAATGAAAATTACACCTGGTAAGTTCTGTGATTTATTTGGTTCTGCTAATGTACTTGCATCATCTAGTTCAATTCTTATATCGTAATAGTTTAATGCTTTAGCTAGTTTTGCGCTCGATGTATCAAGACGCTTAAAGTGTGTTCTATTCAACATGTCTTTAAACTGTCTAAATGCAAACTTAGGCACACTTACTGGAGCAGTAAAGTGAATAATGTCTATAACATCATTTGCTGCCGGCTGTCTAACCAACTGTACTTTTAACTTATCATTAGTTACAAAGTAGTCAACACTAGGTGTTAATAGCTCACTATTTACACTTACCCATACATACTGTGCATCAACGGCAGGTTTACGTAAAGTAATTTCACCAACTGTTAATCTGTTGTATATATCGTAATTTACATCATCAGATGTTAATGTTGTTCTTGTTACAACATCATAATTAATGCGCTCAAGTCCTAATATATCGTGATTTGTAAATTGTATTATTTCTACTGTTGCGGTACTTGAAGGCGCAGTGTCTAATGTTACTGTAGTACCACTAACTCTGTAATCGCCATCTGTAATTATATACATTTCAAGTAAGTCGCCTGGTACGCCAATTTCATCTGCAAGTACAATACTACTATTCGCAGGCTCAAAGCGCCATTGTGTAGGAGTTGTAATTTCAATTCCGTTTACAAATACCTTAGTATCTGCAACATCTAAACTACCCTGCGGCATTTGGAATGTTTCTAATGCAAATTCACGCTGACTGTTTGCTGGAATTGTATACTGTATATTGTATCCTGCATTTAATATTGCATTATCTACTTTAACAATAATATTATGTTCTGTAGGAATTGCATATAAAGGAGCACTTGCTAATGTAAACACTTTTTGTGCGCCGTTACCTATAAACGAATCTTTAGTAATTTGACTATAATTAACTTGTGCATTTGCTGAGAATACAGTATAATTAATTACTGCTCCAGCACTTACTACTTGACTAAATCCAATAACAGTTTTAGTAGTAGATGCCGACTTAGATACTGTAACAATTTGTTGTACTCCGTTAATACTAGCGTACACGCTCACTCCTGCGGCCCAATCTACTGTAGTCTCAAATGCTGTGGTCGAACCGTCACCGGTAACTTGACCAAAGTCCAGTATGTTTTGTACGCCTTGTGCAACTGTTACAATACTAAGTTCTGCTCCTACTGTTGCTGTATTAAGTGTTACAGTGTTTGCAGCCCAATTAATTGTATAATCAGTTTGTGGTAATATAACATTAGCAACTTTTACAATAACTGCGTTACTACTATTTGGAGTAACACCTAAGTTATAAGTTAATACGCTATCCATAATATAGTTTTGGCTGTTAATAACACCTTGACCTGCACTATCTCTCGTAAATACTTTAATATCTAATGTGTCAAGTACTTGTCCAGGAATTACTTCTTCAGGACCGCTGCTAGTTGTAGGAGTAACAAAGCCGTCACCATCTACAATAATTTCTTCTGCTGTGATTCCTTTTGCAGTTGCATATGCTAAGTCGCCTCCGCTAAGTGCTGTATCAAAACTAGTTGTGTCAGGCACAACACTACCATCGCTGGATGTCTTTCTTACAACAAACACGTCGCCGTCTAATAAACTTATTCCTAAGTCTTGTACATATATTATATTAGTAGTACCGTCTCCTGTGATACTAGGTGTAATAGCATTTACGTTTGCTCCAGGATTGTTTGCGTCTACATAATTAGGATCGTCTATTCTTACTCCGTTTTTATAAAGGTTATATACAATGCCTGTTGCAAGAGGAGCACTTAATTCTACTGCAATTGTAGAACCATCTGCTGTAAATACTTGATCTTCAAAAGTGTTATCAAATGTATCCCAATTATCAGTATACCATCCAGCAGTATCAAAACCACTCGGTCCTGCAAAGTTAAAGCTGCGTACTTCAACACCACCATAGTCAATACCAGTCATTAGCTGTGCTAAATCATTGCCGTACATGCCAGCAATCGGTGCATATGCAAGATTAACTCTATCTGCTGCATTTAACATACTTAATGGTATATTATAGTCTACTTTTATAACTGCGTTTAGTGCTGGTGCAGTTGCAAATACAATCTTTCCTTGCTCTCTACTATATGTAACATCGTTATTTTCAATATTTACAAATGTATACTTACTACGTAACTGTAAAATATTATCAATATACACACTTACTTTCTTAGTATCAAGATTCATTGGCCATTCTAAGAATATTCTCGATTCAAATCCTGTGCCTGCAAATGTCTCTGACTTAGCAAGTGTACTAAATGTAAACGTGCCAGTAATTCTATCAAACTTAATTTTAACACTTGGACTTCTCACAACTCCGTTTCCAAGCACTGCTGTTGCTGTTGGAACTATTCCTGTTGATGTTTGGGAGCCAGCAATTACTACTGTCGGAGCACTTGTATATCCACTTCCTGGATTAGTAACTACAATTTTAGTAATTACACCGTAACCTAAATATGCCGTTGCCGTTGCGCCAGTTCCACCGCCGCCTGTTAAGTTAACAGTAGGTTCAAACGTAAATCCTGAGCCGCCAGTGCCTATTTTAATTCCAGTTATTTGATATCCGTGGTTATCTTTCCAATTTTTGCGAGGATATGTAGTAGTGTCGAGATTTTGATCTACAATTATACCGTTTACAATAGTTGCTTTACTTGGTTCAATTTGCTTAGTAACTGAATTATACGCTTGCGATAAATCAAAGTCACTAATCGAACTGTTTGTAGGATCTACTGCTGCGTATTCACTAACAAATTCTCTTATCTTTGTTGAATATGGTTTAAACTCTTCAACAAATTCTTGATAGCTTGCTAAGTTATCGTTATTAAATGTTATGTCTTGTAAGCTTAATGATCCTCTGATATGCTTTGACTTTACAAAACTAGTCTTAAACATCCAGTCAACTGATTTCTGCTCTGAAAGTACATAGCGTAAAGCTGACATAAACAATTGATTATATTCAACTTCTAAGTTTCCTATAAAGATTTTATCTCTAATTGCTTTAAGTATAATTCTTAATTCAAGATTTGGATTATTATCATAAAAGTTACTATCAAAACTGCGATTATCAAATCCTACAGTATTCTTTGAATAATCATACAATGTATCTTTAAACTGTATTGTACCGTTTTCACGTCCAACAGTATTATAGTTAACTGTATAATCTTCAGTAACCTGCGAGTCTACTTTTTGTAGTAATAGCCAGCCGCCGGCACCTACTGTTTTAATTTTTACAATACTACCAATAGAATTGGCTAAGCCTGCTAACTGATATGATCCAACTATTGTATCGTTAATATTAGTAAACTGATTAAATCCAGTTGCATACCAATCAACATAGTCCCAATACAGCGATACATTGTAACTTTGTAGTTTTCTTCTATACCACGCAGTACCATTCCATGAATATAATGCCCACTTACTTTGTATACTTTCGTCTGCGTTAACTAATACAGTGACTGGTCTAACTGTTATAGTAGTACTACTGTTATAACCACTGCCAGCGTTAGTAATTTTAATGCTTGTTAGTTGACCTAGATTATTAATAGTAATATCAAATTCAGCGCCAGTACCAGCACCGTTAATTTTAAAGGTTGGTACAACTTTGTAGCCGCGTCCTGCATTAGTAATATCAATTCTTGCTATTCTACCATTAGTAATAATAGGTGTTAGTACAGCAGAAGTAATTTTATTTGTGCTTACAAATGAAAGTTCTGCTAACGTGTCTGTTACTATATCATACTCTTTAGATAGTAATGTAGGCTTAGAATCTTGATTGGATAATGAAGAAATATCATATTCGTCAACTACAAGATTTTCTGCTAATTTTAAATTTATTCTTTCAATAGTCTGCTTTAGTGCTTCAAATCTATTAACAAACATACTTTGTCTTGGACGATTCTGTACACCATAACGGTTTTTAATAGTTATTGTAGGATCAGGAACAGTTCTGTTATTGTCGTCAAAGCCAATTAAACTATCAAACCATTTGCGCTCTATATCGGAGTCAGGCTTACTTGTACTTAACCCATCTGATATTAACTTATATTGACTATGCAAGTTTTGTGTTTTCTTAGGACCAGTTGAATATTTAATATTCAATACTAAATCATCACTATCAATAAGTGAATCAAAGTTATTAACAACAAATTTGTTTTTAGAAAGCAAACTTACAAACGGATAACCCTGTGTTCTTGGATTTTCTATTAGTGCAGCAATATCTGTAATACTTAATTTTCTATTTTCCATAACAGGAATTGTAACTTTATTAACTACCCAAAAGTAATATCTATTAGTAAACGTCTTACTAACTTCGTCATAAATTATTTCTGTTGAATATTTTGTGTCACCGAATAAACTGGCTCCACTAATTCCAGCAGCAGTTCCGTTAGGAGTATCTGAAACGCTATCCCATATACTTGGAATAAAATCACTTTGCACCCATTCAAAAATATCTATCCTTGCTCCTGGTGTTAGTTTATTCCAAGTATTCTTTTGGAATGCCGTGGTACCTTGGTACGGATGGGCAAATTTAGCACTGCTAATATTCCACCATACTTGACCAACATGTGTAGTTGTCCATGCTCTATTCGGATCAACTGAATTATCAGCAAGTGCTCCTGTATTATATACAGCAGGATCGAATGGAGTTTTAAATGTAATTTCTTGGTCGGCAGGTCCAGCAATTTTGCCTTGTATTGGATCAATATAATCAACATACGTTACGATTCTATTTTCACGCTTGTTATACAAGAACATGCCGCGGATATTATCTACGTCAACTGGAGTAATGCCATCACTAATAACACTCCAGGCAAATGTTGTTGCATTTTTTCTAAAGTCAACTATTGATCCTTTGTAGCCAGCAAAGTCATCAGTTCCGCCTGATCTCGCACTTGTTAGCTGATCAGGCATTCCGATATAAACGTGGTTTCCGTTAGTATAAATGTTCTTGCCAAACGTAGTTTGTGTTAACGAATATGTAAACTGCTCTGAATATATTAAGTTATTATTAATATTTTCATAAACATATACAGCTCCTTTATCTAGTTTAATATTCTTAAAGTTAGTAAACAAGTTATCAAACGTAGTCGCTGTATCGTCTGTTGCAGTAAATGCACTAATGTCAAACGTAGTTGGTATTGTTTGGTCGCCATTTAAACTAGATACAACTAAGTTATCAGTTCCGTATGATAGTCCAAAGCCAAAGCCTTCGCTTTCTTCGTTGTTTGGTGGTGTAAGTGTTTGAGTTAATGTAAATGTTCCTGCTGTTTGTGTGTAAACATAAACAACACCTTGATTAATTTTACTAACATCAGATAGCATTGAGCTTACAGCAATTTGTGTTCCTGCTGGATTTAAACTAACTTTGTCAGCCCAGCCTGTAATATTATCAGGTGCATTTATTGTTTGGCTTAACGTAAACTTATCATTAGTTACACGGTATATTGCAAGCTTAGTATTTACTGTACTCGTAGTATCTGTTTGTTTTGTTGTTACAACTAATACTTGTGCATCGGCACTAATATCAAAACTGTTACTAAATTCTAATATATTTTCAATTGGATCAAATACCGATTCATTGTAAAATGCATTTGCTGTTAGGTTTGGTAAGTACCCCAAGTAATCAATATTAGTGCTTACTGTTGCCCAGGAAACGTTTGAAGCACTTGGTACTGCTGCGCTTACTGCTATATTAGTTTGGGCTTCCCATAGTGCATTACTTTGTACAACTATATTTCCTTTCTTATAGGTATACGAATTATCAAAGTTGCCGCGATAGTTATCGTCTTTAGCTTGCTTCCAGCTTATTTTGTTCCAGTAAATTGGATCAAGAATAACATTTTGGCCTGCTGTTACTGCTTTGCGACAAATATAGTAATCATCTTTATATATTATAACATCGTCTACAACATAAGCTGATATTTTATATTCGCCTTTAAAACTATCAGTTACTGCAACTCCGTGTCTAAATATTTCAATTGCTCCAGGATGCACTCTGCGTCCGGTAGAATCAGTTTCGCCGGCACTAACAACACTATCGCTTGCAACTAGAAGTGTATAGTAATTTCCTGTTTGTACTATTGCAACTTTAGATCCAAATTTTCTATTTGCAGCTCTATGCTCTGATGTAAATGTATCTTGGAATCTATAAGTGCCGTTACGCAATCTTCTATAGATAGAAAATGCACCTTCATCTGCTAATACTGGAGATGTTCCAGTAAGTGCTGCTGGTATATTATATACTTGTGTATAATCTTTATTTAAACTGTAAGGAGGGTTTTGTACGCGCTGTACACCAGATTCAGTTGTTTCATCAAAGAACCAATATTCCTCATCTGTTATTAACGGAGTAGCAACAACATCAAAGTTGCCAACTTTTTCGTATACAACTAACTTGCCAATTAATGCTGTTCCTAACACAATGCCATTGTTTACATCTGTTACTGTGCCTATTTTGCGAGATACATCAGTAGCTCCACGTAGTGCAGTGTTTGCTCTACGGAGGATTTGATAGCGACCAATATTTGATAGTTCATTCCAGGCGCCTGTAGTACCGTCTGTATTTGCAACAATTTTTAGATAGACTCTAACACTAGTAAAGTTACGCTGCATAAACATTACTTCAGCACTGCTAGATGTAATACTAGTTAATGCTAATCCGCCTTGGCCGTCTCTAGGAATTTGAACATCTTCAATTATGTCTCCAACTTGTGGTTCGTATGCAAACCCTTGGAAATCAAATTCTGTAAGAGTAAAATCTACGTAGCCGTCCCATAAGTCAACAATTGTCTGTTGCTTGTTTAAAATAGCGTATGAAAATCCAGCACTTGTAACATCAATTACTCTGTTATCAAGGTTATATAATCTAAATTCTTGCACAGCTCCGTTAGTTAATGTGTCAGTAAATGATTTTGCAGCTCGTGCTACCCATTTATTACTAGGCAGATCACGTTCGGTACCATCCTGAGCATCTGCGCCTGATGGATCGCCTCTATATGATAACTGGCTAATAAAACTAGCTTGGTTTTTCTTAGTTACATATACTCCGATACTACCAACAGTGTCTTGAATATTAGAATAATTATTAAGCGCACGGGCAGATCCTTGGAGTTTAACATCAGCGTAAACTAATCCACGTCCTGCGTCATAATATATACCATCGTTTGAATAACTAAAGCCTGTATTAATATACCAAAAGCCGCCAACCGCAACTGTTGTACTGTACGTCGACTCTTCTGTATATGCTCCTACTAATTCAATTTCATTAACATATAAATTACCAGTAATACCAAATACACCGTTTGTATTTTTAACATATACTACTGCACTGTCATTACGTGTACTTGTATATGTTACTTCAGCACTACCAGTGTCAGTCGAAACTATAGCTCCTACAACTGGAATTGATACAAAGGTATCAATAAAAAATACATGATCAATTTTTTCAACAATTGTATGTTGTTGATTTATAAATGATGGTGTTATTTCTGAAATTGCTCCATTAAATGGAAGATAGTTATCTAATGTAGGATATGCATAACTACGTTGATTCCACGCTAAGTTAATTGTATCGCCAGCGGTTGTTCCAAGGTACATGTCTGTAGGAGCGCGTACTAACAAGTGGCTTACTGTATTATTTGCTAATCCTGGATCGCCTGCAACTAAAAGATTTAGTACCGTGCTATCAGCATCTGCACTACTTGCAATGTTTATATATGTGTCGAATGTACTAAATGGCTGGTTAGCTACTTGAGGAAGTATTCCTCTATTTGCTTTCCATAAACTTTCTCTATAACGTACAATATCACTTTTAATATAAGTTGCATCGCCTTGGAAATCAAATGTACTTGCGCCAGTCGATGCGTCTGTTTTATATGCTAGTTTAGTTTTAATATTACTTGCCTGAGGTATACCTACAATAAGATATTCGCCATCAGGCGACACTGCAATACTTTTACCAAAGTCTGCATCTGCGATATTAAATAAATCGTTATTATCAAGTTTTATTTCTTGGTCTAGTAGTAAGTTAGATTGTTCTCTAGTTCTTCTATAGACTGATACTTTTCCGTTTATATCATTCGGTGATGATACAAACACGTTATTATTATTTGCAGTTATAGCAACACTATCACTAAATCCTTGATCAGTACTGTCGTACAATGACGGATTTGTAATTGATTGAGAATTTAAATAAACAGGATCATTTTCTAATACAGCCCATTCATTAATGTATGTATCTACCCATAATCGCTGTTTAGGATATATCTCTTGATTTGTGGCTGCGTTAATTCCAGCGATGTTACTAACTCGTACAGTTCGTAATACAGCTAGTGCAAATGACTGTTCTTCAAAATCAATTATTTCGTTATCTAATGGAACTCGTATTTGTATAGTATTAAGATTAATATTATCTACTTCATATAATCCGTTTATTGCATATGCATTTGCTCCTCGGATACCAACATAGTCGCCTTTGTATAATAATGCATCTGCCCACTTATCAAGTGTTATGTCTACTAGGCGCAATCCGTTATCTGCAACAGTAGTAGTAAGTGTCGAAACTATGTTAGCATTTACACTTGCTCTTACTAATTGCATAACAGTCCAGCTCTTATTATCTGTCTCAGTTATCCATATACTATTACCAAGATCAATTTGGTTAGTATCTACTGATGCAAGGTCTACTAAGTTTCCAACAATAAAGTCAACATCGTCTTCGTTTGCATAACCAGCAGTTTTAATATATTCACTAGTTAACGTTTTAATAGGAAACGGCTCGCTTGTATAACCTTCTGGTCTATCATATACATCCGTAGGTTTAATACGGAAAATTTTGTCATAGTTGCGGTTAGGTATTACATTTACAAGCTCAATAGCTTGCGGTGATTCTTGTATGTCTTCTTGTATTAAGTTAAACTCAATTTGCTTCACATCATCTACTGCACCATAACGTCCAACTTGTATTGCCCACTCTTCGTAGAACTCTAAGTTATCAGACGTGTTGCCGAGCGCATTAAACAGCTTAGTAAACACATTCATAGTACCCTTGTCTGCAATTGCTCCTCTGTAAAACTTAAACTGACTTACATCGTCGTTAATAATATTAGCAAGATACTGGCGCTTTTGATATCCTATCAAATGCTGTGCCATTTTTTGCTGTTCGATATCAAAGCTGTCTGAATCTAAATCATAAAAGTCTGTAAACTGTGTAACTCTATAATCAAAGTTAGTCATTAACTGCGATACTGGTTTTTCATTTAATTGATACCAGTTAGTTGAATTAAAGTTTTGACTTCCGGACGCATTAAGTGTAGCTACATAATAATACTGCTTGTATTTTACAATGTCGCCAATCTTATAATCTTTCCACTGGGCCCAGTCGGTATATGACGCATCATCATATACAAATCCAGGAATGTTTAATCCGCCGCGCCAGTCATCTGATCTATATCCATTAACTTTAATTCTGTCTTGTCTGTAGCCAGTACTCGGAGTGTAAATGGCATCATTGAAGTCTGTTGTATTATCTAATAGTACAACATGCTCCTTTTGTACCAACGGAAGTGATACATGGTATAATCCTTCGTCAGTATCAACTGTTTCTAGGCCAAAGCTATTTTGATCTCTTAACAGACTGTTAAATTCTGAACTTAAAAATAGACCGTCTGCTTTATAGATACTGTACCCGTAAAAATCATCTTTGATATTATCAACTATATGATAATCTCTTTTAAATTCTAATAAGTTTGCTCCAGGACTTAATGCAATTAACGCACTGTTTGCCCATCCTTGTGTTGTCCAGAATAAAAACTCCTTCGCTGCGTTAGGCCAATTTTCAACTACGTTTGACCCGCTAATAACATTTTCAAAACTAAATCCAATTGCTTGTTGACGCTGACTATAGCCTAATATAAAATCAACAACTTCTTGAGCATTACTAAGTCTGCTGCCGTATTGTAGCGTTTTAATTTCTTGAGTATAAAAGTCTTTCTTGAATTCAGCAGTTTTGCCGCCTTCAACTGGTAGCACAGGTAATTTAATTATATCTGTAGTATCAAAAGTTACACTACTTGTAAAAGAATTAATAACTCTATAAAAAGCATTGTTATTTTGAATTACTTCACCACTTATATAAGCAGTATTACTATTCCACGGCTGGACCTTTTCTGCTATTCCGCCAACTGTTACTGTCGAACTAGTCGATCCTTCCTGCACATCATAATATTCAAAGTACGGCTTTTCTAAATTATATCCTCGTATAACATAACCTAGTTCAGCACGTTCTATAATCATACCACTGTAAATTGCAAGTTCAGTAGGACTACTAGTGTTTAGGAATACTTGATAGTTTTCCTGCGGGACAAATATTCCGCCTTGTGTTTGTTCTTGTGTAGGTGACCTACTATCAAGTATTAAATTAAATTTTTCTTTGCTAGTAAATCCAGCAACTTTAATACCTAGTTGGTTAGTAATTGTAGCTAGTTCTGTTTTGTATCCTTCATATACTGTTAGTATATCACTTGCTACTAGATTATAGATATAGTTTACTAAGCCAGAAGTAATAGTTCTTGTAGATGAATTAATAGTATTTGGTAATTTTAGATTCTTAATAACAACAGGCTTGTTTGTATCCTTATCAACCCATTGATTTGCTAAGTTTTTAGTTATCCTTGAAATATCAAATCCAAGACTCATAGTTTTGGCAGGCTTGTTAAGTAACATTGCTGTTAATACAGCAAAAGGATATTCTGAACTTCTGCTCCATGCATTTTCAATTGGCGATCTGTCACCAAATTTAAAGTTCTTTGTTGCACTACTTATTTGGAAGTTTTTAGCATATCGACTATCTAGTGGTGATAGTAGTTTACCGCTGCTTGCAACAGGAATAAAATTAGTTAAACCAGTACGAGCATATTTAAGATCAATTCTTGTATTTTTAGGATCTGCAATTCGACCAGCTTCTAAATCTCTCCAAAGTACTAAGTTATCACCTGTATAAGGAGCCGGACCATAAACTGTATTCCACCAGCTTGGCTTAGTTGTTAAGCCTAACATTTCCCAAGGATGAGTATGCGGACGGTCTGTATCAAATGCTCTTATATACACACTTCTCCAAAATCCTGGATTTATATTTCCATCTGGAGATGTAGTATCTGAGTAGTTAAATGTCCAATTATTAGTTCTATCATAGAATGTATTATTAGTAAACGTTTCATTATTTAAATTTTGCTGTAACCATTGCTGGAAGTCTCCAAGCATTGTGTTATCGATTTCAGCTTTTGTAAATTCATTAACTCTAAACTCGCCGCCAATAAAGGCATTAATATCTAATCTATCAGTTGAATATTCAGCTTTAATATTATTAAAGATTCTATTTTCTAATTCTAATAACAGTTCATCTCTAAAGTCTTTATAAGCTTTAATGTAACTACCATCGTGTCCTCTAATAAATGCAACACCAATTGGAAACTCGTCAATTTCAATATTATCAGTTCCAGCAATAGTTGCACCAGTTGCTGGAATATATAATATCTTATTCATTCCTTTAAATGTATAGCCTTTCGATGCTGCGCCAGTGCCAGCTGCCACTTTAGTTGTGTAGACTGGATAGAACCAACCTCTAGTACCAGTTGCACTATCTTCGCCGTATACTTTAAACGGGCCTGTTGAAACTGGCTCAGTTGCAAGTACAGTATCGTCAATTGTTAATTCTGGATAGTACTTAGGATACAATCCTAGTTTTGTAGGAGTAGGAGCAATAAAGCTGCCATCAGTATTATCATATTCGTGTATTTCGATTAGATCGTTTTCTTTTTGTCCTGCGGCAATCGAAACGTACCCAGCTACATTAAAATTATAATCCTTAAGATATGTTAGTTGTACATTATTTAAATATATTGTTATTCCTGTCGAACTTAATACAGATAAACTAAAAGTATTAGTAATTGGATAATCTGTTACTCTTGCATCTAATACTGTATAATCAAGTTTGTTAGAAGGTCCATTAGGTATCATATCTGAGAAGTAAAATGGCTGCGACTTTATCTTATCATTATTAATTTCTTTTAACACTTTATCTACGTGGCCTTTGACTGGACCGTCATACCCTAAATTAGTAGCTACATCTAAAAATGTTTTCTTAAATCTAGAATACTCTTTTTTGGAAAACTTTAAAGCCTTTATAATATTATAGCTTTTGTTAGTTATATGATATAACGGTAGGTTAATTGGACCGCTGTGTTTAACAAACCGTTTTCCGTAATGATCTAAGTCGCCCAAGTCTCTTAGGTTGCTAGATCCAAGGTATGTGCCAGTATAGTTTGGAATATCTTCCAACATACTATCAACATGATCAACTACTTCTCCGAGTGTAAATTGCTTAACATCATCATTTAACGGGTTACGCTCCAAGTTATATGGAAATTCGTAATAGCCATTAGAATTTTTTATAGTTTTAGTGTCTGTTTTAATTTTAACAATATCGCCAACAGTTAAATCTTTATTAAATATAATAGCTGCGTTGTTATTAGTTTTATCAACTGTATAGTTTGTGGTAATTATCTGTAATTTATTATTAACAAATACTACAATTTTTAAATCAGTTAAAGTACTCGAGTTATTATACGCATCAATTACAAATTTATTAACTTGTAAGTCAGTAGCTGCATGTTCTTTTATAACAAACTGCTTACTTTTTGTAGGAGTACTACTAAAGCCGTTTACATAAGAATATGCAGTAAGTGATTTAAATTTCTTTAAGTATCCACTGCTAATTGACTGCGTAAATACTTCTGTATCTGTTTGATAGTTAAACGAATCGTTTAATAAATTAAAATCAAAGACAATATCGCCTGAGTTTACAATAGTCTTATAACTTAATGCAAATCCTAATTCAGTATCTACTACTCCTTCTCCGGCTGCATATGAGAATAATTTAGATCCTTTAAATGTAGTTGATCCGTAACTTGTAATATCACTAAAGCTATTTCCGTTTACATCAAATACATCAAATAATGGTGCTTGATTACGTGTAGTTTTTTCTTGTGCAGCAGCCCACTTTAAATTAGTAAAATGGTAACTTTTGCCTGCGTTTTTTACGCCTTGTGTAACTAATACTGTTTCGAGATCTAACGGTAAAGTATCAGTAGTTTCAATTAAACTAATTTGTCTTACATTACTAATTTTAACAAATTTAACTTGATAAATTTTACCACTAACACGGATGTCAGTATCTGCTGTAAACATAATACGCATGTTATCTGCAAGATTGACTCCGTCGATGTTGTAGCCTGTTTGTCCTTCAATAGTACTAAACACATCTTTAGTAAATGTATCTATTAAGTCAACATCTTGTTTTGCAGATGCTCCGAAGTTATTTAATTTTATGCCTGCTTCGAATTCAATAATAGGACGCTTGGCGCGGTTGGCTTCATCTACATCTCTAGGTAGCCCGTTATGTTCAAAACTTTTTAATATTACATCTTTGTGATGCCATCTATTATATCGACTCCATGCGTTTCTATCAGGCGTAGCCCTGTTAATAACAATATAATCTTGATTAGTTGCATAAGCTGTGGCATCTGTAAACGGTAATGTATCAAAGTTATCACTATCGTATGCCACACGCTTTGTATCACTATATGCTGCTGGAATAATTAAATCTTGATCTTTAATTAATTTAATTTTAGAGCCAACGCCTTCAACATACCAAGAATTAGTTTCGTATGTAACAGGTAGTATATCACCTTGGAATTTAATTTTCATTCCGTTTGATAAAACTACTCCGTTTGCAGTTGTATAAGTTTTCTTACCTATTATTTCTTGATCTATATTAAGGAATGTATTTTCCTCAATATCATAAACTCTAATAGCACTGCTAGTATCTACTGAATTTTTACTAATATAATATAATACATTAGGTGCGTTAGATGGAATAGTAAACTCAATGGTGCCTTTTTCAATGTATGTATCTGTAGTAACATTACCTAGTTCGTCATACATTGTTATACCATCAGTATAAAGTGTACTAACGTTAGTATCAACACTTACTCCTGGAGTAAACGTTCTACTAAGGGCAATTGATATCGGATGTCCTAAAGTGTCAATTGCAAAACGATATGTTTGTCCTCGGTAAAGTTTTAATGTTGGATTAACTGTAATTCCTTCATTAAATACATAAGCAATATTGTCGCCTTGGTCTTGAGTAGTAACAGTATAGGTACTAACAACATCTCTACTTTGCCCTCTAACTTGTATACTAAGTGGGCCGTTTGGCATCCAGTAATACTCACGGAAGTTTACAAATTTATCCCAATCAATGTTTGGGTTCCATGCATAGGTTTCTTGGTTATTTAAACGACTATGGTTATCTGTATTTGCTCCGTATACATTTAACTGACCCATATAATCATTATAGTCTTTATAAAAAGTTACATTATCGTATAAGTCTTTAATAACAGTAGCAGGTTCTAATTGATAGTTAGTCCTATTAACTGTTACATCGTCGATATAATTATCTGTAGCTTTGTATGCTTTGGCAGTTTTTCTGCCGTAATAACCATTTACTTTTTCAGCAACGCCAGGTTGTATAAGCTGGTCTAGTGTACCTTGTAGGAACTTTTTATTTGCTTGTGTTCTAAAAAACTTTGGTAGAAAATCACTTGAAGTAATTTTATTATTCTGGCCCGGAACAGGTAGGGCACTTTCGTTTTGATCATTCTTAGCCATTAGTAACTGTAGCCTCCACCTGAGTTGCTGGCGTTTCCGCCTGAGTTGCTGGCGTTAGCCAAGCCGCCGCCTGTTGCTGCTGTTGTAGTTGTAGTTGTAGTTGATGCACTGCTTGTAATTCCTGCTGTTGAAGCTGTTGACACTGTGTTAAGCACTGTGCCTGTTGCTTGTAAGTTTGTTGCAGTAATCTGATCTATTGTTTCGATATCAGTCACTTTGGCTGCGCTTGCAAATATTTCATCTGGCTCACTCTTAATTTCAAATAGGCTACCAAACGATTGTGTTGTTTGGCGCGGTACTATTAGTATACTTACCAGTTTCGGAGACAGCTGGTTTATGATATAGGCACTAAGCTCTTGGAAGTAAAAAGTCTCGCCAAAGTCCCAGTTTTCAATATCAAAGAATCTATTAATTGATTCAACAATGTCTGATTTAAGTTCATTATCGTTAGTAACAATATTTGTATTTTTAACAATTTTAAATTTAACTTGTAAATCAGGAGTTGCTTTGTCACCAAATAGTATCTTATACTTTACAGGATGATAAATTATTTCATCGCTAATACTTTTTATTTTGTTAATTGCAGTTCCGTAACTTCTAAACAATTCGTCATTGCTAGGCGGCTTAGGATTAACTATAGTTGCTCCACTAATATATTGTTTTACTTGTGTATCATACGTTTTCGATAAAATGTAAGTGTCAATAATATTACTTGCACTTGGGTCAATTCTATATCCGCTATCAGCAACGTGAATATAATGGAATTTTAAATCTGCTCTGCCAAAGTATGCTTTATAGTCTGTATTAATTGCTGTATTGTTTAGTGTTTTATTAAGCTTTCTAAATATAGCTTCGTTAATTAAGTAAAATATTTGTCCTTCAACTCTAGTACTATAAGGTGCAATAGCTGCTTCGTTTTGTACTACAATAATTTCAGCAGTTGTGTTTGCAAAATATTTAAAATCTTCTACACCGTCAGTTGTTGTGTATTTCTTTTGAAATACTAGTTTGTCTTTTGTAAGAATAGTTGTATCTTCTTCACCTACTATTTGCTCAAAAATATCAGGATCGTCAACAACACCGTCATCGTCTAAATCAATAAACTGAATTTGTATTTTACGACTATCCAAGTATCCTTCTGTATCTCGATATGCATCTGTAATAGTCCAATTAAAGTCTCTTGTAAATGGAGTTAATGCGCCTGGTTTACGGTTAATATTTAATATATCAATTTTGTCTCTAACAATTTGTCCAGTAGTCGGATCATACACTTTATCAGCACTGTCAAAGAAGAATCTAATTTCGTCTGCACTTTCCATTACATATCTTAAATTGCGATATGTAATAGTATATTTTTCGCCATCAGTTTTAAAGTATAACATCCAACTAGCATCTAAATTTGCGCCAGTGATATCACCCGCTTTACCTGTAGCAAATGTAGTTAATGTATTAATATTTTCGTCTAATATTAGTTTCCACTGCCTGTCATACTGGTCATAACGTAATGCAAAGTCGTGGTAGTTAAATGCCTGGTCAACTAACTGAGTTTTAATATCATTAATTAATACTTTAGAATAATTAGGTATAACCTGTTGTAATATTGCTCCTGTAGGAATAATATCATTAAGTACTATAGGAGCAATACCATCTTCGTCTATTACAGTTCCATTGCCTACTACAGACACTACCTTTGACCACTTATATGATGTTTTACCTAAATGATCACTTGCACCATCGGTCATTAAAGTACCATTAGGCATAAAGTGTTTACCTGTTGGAGCAACAAACTTTAACATTGTTCCAGCTTCTAATAAGCGCAAACTGTTTGCAGTAAATGTACCTACTGTATAAGAGTTGCTGTCAACATCTTGTAATAACCCTAATGATTGATTTGTGCTTGTAGTTGATTGTGCCCAAGTTGCGCCGAGGTCACTAACAATAATTTTTGGATACTTTGAAAAGTAAAAGTTTTGTGTGCTAATATTACTTAAAATAGATTCAATAGTATTATATATTACACCTTCAATATCTGTTTGAGTTGCAAATGTAAATGTTTGTTTTTCATCAAACTCTTCTTTATAAATTACACCGTCATCAGCAAACAGGCTAGTGTTTGAATATTTGCCGCTGGCGTCTTTCAAGTCAAAGAATCGACTTATACCACTCGAAATTCTATTTGAACTTTTAGTCTTAATAATATCTTGACTAATTGCTAAAGGCCCAATATTATAATCTTCACCTGTAATTAATCTATTTTGTGTGTAATAAGTTGCAGGTGCATTTTGCTTAATTTCTGCATTAGTTTCTGTTGCAGCACCGTTAGCTACAGTATAGTTTAATTTAAGTCCAATGGTAAGAGTTTGCGCTGTTCCATTTCTTGACTGATATGGTATATCAATACTTACTGTACTAATTGCACTAGGAGTTATTACACTTCTTACGTTATTACTAGTTCTATAATATGCTCTAAAGTCTCCAGCTGGTAAATTACCAAATACGCCGTCACTAAACACTAAGTTAATTCTATCACCGATACGTGTAGTTACTGCAAATACATCTCTAGTTTTATTAAACAAACTATTGTAGATAACATTGTTGCCTTCTGTAGAGTCAATTTTTGTCCATTCGTTGTTCTCATAGCCTGCGCTGTTTACTGAAAACAGCCAAACATCACTATCATTAATATTCTGTGCATCAATCTGAACTGCTTGATTAGGTGTCGGATTAGCTACTGCAAAATCTCCTGTTTCAATCTTGCCCTGGCGGAAATGCATAAAGAATCCTGTGTTAGTACTACCAGCTCCTTGACCATCATCTCTAAACAAAAATGCAGGACTGTTGCCTGGTAATGGTGCTTCTTCAATTATATCGTCTGTTGATATATCAGTACTTACTACTTCAAAACGTGTGGTTGTGCCTTCAATACGCTTAGTAAACGGATATACTGCTATACCAGTGTTTGTAGCATTTATGCGATATTTTTGTGTTTGTACATCTGCGATTAATGCAGACTTTAAAGGATTGCCAATTGAGTTCGACAACGGCAATGCTGAATTCATAATCTTAACAAACTGTTCAAAATAGTTTGTGTTAGTTTGGTCATTCCACTTAACAGTAATTCCTGACATGTTTAAACCATTACTATCTAAAAGATTTTCAGTTGTTTTAATTGTATCGAATTTAAGTAATCCGTTTGCTGCTTGATTACGCTTAGGATTATAAGACAGCATACGTGCTAAACGCAATACGCTTTCTCTGCGCTCTGCTGTTTCAAGGAAGTTTTCACGAGCGTTTAAATCAATACGGAATGATAAGTTTTGCCCAAGGAAAGCAATCATATCAATTAGCGCAAGATATTCACTTGACTCGATGTAATCGTTAAAGTCTTCTGGATAGTTTTGACGCAGATAATTAATCATTGTGCGTCTTAGATTATCAAAATCATAGCTTTGGAAATCAGCGTTTCTAAAACTTTGGTATATTCTTTTCCAGTCCTCAGCTACTAAGAGCCTCGACTGTCGATCATTTGCAGACATATCAGTTTCCTTGTTTACTAATGTATTTACCTGAAATGATAATGTGTGTATTTAATTTCTATGCTTGGAGTAAACCGTTGTCTTTATCGAATTTAAAGCGCAATTGATCCGTTACACCGAATGGAAGAAAAGATATAGTACAATCTATTTGAATACCTTGTTCATAAGTATCAATTTCAATAGCACTTGCTTGTATTCTAGGATCATAATTAATAATACGGGTAACGTCTTCTATAATTGCTTCTTGTACTTCGGTAGTAAACGGTTCATACAAAATATCCCAAATAATAGTACCAAATGTAGGATCACTTAACTTTTCAGTTTGACGTATGTGAAAGTGGTTTATTAAGTCTTGCTTAATAAGTTCAAAGTCATATATGCTAAAACTTTTAGTATCTGCAACTGTAGAGAAGCCTCTATATTTTCTACCAGAACTTGCTGTCTCAGTGGGTGCATTTACTGTTACTCTTTTGTATAGATTTTTTTCTAATTGACTCATACTGTATTTACCCTTTATGCTGTGCCACTAGTTTGCGATACTGTGGTTGTAGCAGCACTATTATCTGACGGTTCTGATGTTGGCGGATTGTTTTGTGCTATAAGAATTTCTTGTTCTAGAGAACGTAGTGCATCTGCTTCTTCATTATGCATTCTATTAACAACACTTTGTCTAACAGAAGATGTACTACTTCTAAAGTATCGCATGCCATTATCTGCTCTACGCTCATTATACACTGCTCTAATTATTGCTGCATCAGTTGGCTCAGCTATGCTTATTGGGGTGGGCGGGTAACTTAAACTAGCAAGTGCTCGTTTAAATACAGTTCCTGAGCCGCCTACACCATGTTGAATAGAAGTAGACCATACAACATTTTTTACGGTTTCAGATCGTAGGTTAGTATCAAGTGTAGTTCTATTTGTAATTTTCTTATAAGACGGAATATAATATTTAAGTACTGCATAGTTGTGTTGTGCTTCCACTCCTAATGCAGAGCTCATAACTTGTTTCCAAGCTGCTTTGTATGCCTGTGTTCCTGCTAACGCTGCCGATGCTCCGCCTGCTTCTTTTAATTGCGATTCTAAACTAGGATGATTTACTGATAACCATTTATGGAAATCTCCCATTGTTCCACGACAGAATTGGTAAGTTCCGTAACTATAGCCTCCAGTACTATCCCATCCAACTGTTGCAGGATTGCCCCAAGATTCATATTTTGCACTTAATGAACCTAATTCTGAATCAAAGTCAAAGTTACTTGTATATTCACCTTGCGGTACTGGTGATTGTCCATGTCCAGTTCCACCTGAACTATGTCCAGTGGTAATATTGCCACCGCTACCAGCGACATATGCACTAGTAGAAATTCGACCTTGTAAATTTTTATCAAACGTATCAGGAGTGAGTATTCGATCTGCTGATGGCAATGGGCCTGGCGATTCTCTATCAGTATGTACTGTCTTAAATGATGCCGGATCTAAGTTTTCATGGTGTGGCCACGGTTCGTGTTGCGGTGCTCTTGTTAGAATAGACTCGTATCCGCTTATTGCGCCGCCTGCTTGTACTCTTGGCAAGGTAACTGTGTTTAATTGTTCAACTTCTTGCGCTGGATTTGCAGTAGATGCTGGTTGCTTCGGTCCATTCATGTGTATTTTTGTAGCAGTTTCTCTATGATCTCGGCCACTTTTAATATGTGTATAACCTTCAGCAGTTAACTTATTATCTTTACCGCTTTTAATATGCAACGTTTTATTAGTATCAATATAGTGAGATTCTTTTACTTTTATAGAGTGATTTTTTCCTACAGTAATTTTACTATCCTGTCCTACTAGTAAATTAAAGTCGTTTTTAGATTCAATTTGTACTCTGCCGACATCATTGCCTTCGGCTCTACCAGCAGCTTTAATATTAACATTTCTGCCAGCTTCTAAGTTTATATCACGTTCGGCAGTAATATTTAAATCTGCTTCAGTCATAATACTAACACTGTCTTGTGCATGAATATCAATCTTTCCATCACTAGACATTTCGATCCAAGTAGTGCCTCTAGCATTACCGATATAGATCAAATCTTCTGAATTATGCATTAATATCTGATGACCAGTTCTAGTCCTTAAACGAAATAATTCATTTTGTGGGATTGTATTATCGCCTCCAGTTTCGGGCGGTGTAGCACCTTTATTTTTGTAGATCGGAGGTCCTTCTTCAGCATGTGTTGCACGGACAAAGTTTTCATCTCCGTCGTCCATTACAAATGCCGATCCTCCTAATCTATTGGAAGGAACTTTAACTTTCGAACCGGTGCTGCCAATTTCCATAGAAGGCGCACCATCTCTGTAATCTTTAGGGCCTGGAGAACTAATACCAAATACCATACTTGGCATTTCTCGCCTAGCACTACTTGTAGTTGTCCCTCTAGATTCGTCATTTAATAAACCTTGTACTTCTAATGTTTCTGTGAAGTCTTTATTGTAGGGCTTGTTAAACAGTGTAGGATCTACTTTTGCTCCAGTTTCAATTGCTTTGTTATATTCGCCTACTGGAAGTTTTCTTCCTTTTAAGTTTGGAGGCGTGATTCCTGTTGTATTTTGTGTAGACGCTTTACCATCTGGAACAGCAAAGTTCATATAATCTGCAGGGATACATCCGATCCAATAACCGAAGTTTGCGTTTCCTTCTGCGAACATAACAAGTACTTTGGTTCCTACATCTGGCGGTACCATCCACATACCGTATGCTTTTTGTGTATGCTCATATCCGTCATTTGCTGTAAGTGCTGCATTAGGAGTTACTCCATAAAACGGGCTTAAATATCTAACATTTAACAACTGTCCAGTGCGCTCTGGAGTACCAGCGGAACTAGTGTACTTTAGTAGTTCAACAGTTAGACCACCCATATATCGAGTGTCAAGGTTGTTAACTACAATAGCTTCGTATGGTCCTGAATCTTTAAATCCAGTGGTCATACCTGCTGCTGTTCTTGTATAATTTCCCGTTGCCATATTTATTGTAGTCCTATATTATTAAGGTTAAATCGTAACCACTTTTTTGCCTGTGTTGAAATCGTATCTGTCAAATCCTGCTTTAAGTGGCTCATATTTATATACGCTTGGCGATTGGTTATCAGTTGCCGATGTGTCCACTGTATCTGTTGTTACTGTATTAGGTTTAACAGTTTCTGGAAAGTCAGGACCTGCGCCGCCAAATGCGTCTAGCGCAGTTGAGGCAGTTTCTGCTGCTTTAGTGCGTAATGCAGATATTGCATCGTCTGGTCCAAGAACCTTTGTTACTGTGTTATCTACTCCAGGAGCATTCTCTGGTAAACACGGAGGAAGACCTTCCTCTCCAGGTAATATTGCTCCTGGAATTAATTCGCCTATGCCACCAAAAGCACTTAACTTGTCGTTAAGAAGTGACTTTGCTTTATCCTGAAGCTTTCCTTTAATTATATCTACACTAGGAATTTTTCCAACAACTACTTCGCTTATTGTCGAAGTGCCTGCATTCTTCGCAATATTAGTAACAGAAGTGTCAATTGTTACTCCTGCTGTACTAGAAGTAGAACTTTTTTCAGTTACAGGACGCTCGTTACTCAAACTGGTAAGTGGCTTAAACACAGGAACACCGTTAGCAAGGTATACTACTTGTTTTTCAGAAAATTTAGCTATTTTCAGTAATTCAGGTGTCGCTAACTGTATTTTTAAAGCATCTGGATCTAGGCGTTTCAACCACTGGTGTAATGGCCTAAAGTAACCGTTTAAAGTGCCGCCTGTTGTATATACTGTTTCTCCAACATACCACTGGTCATTAGTAGACCAAGTGACATTATTAAGTGTTACGTCGACTGGATCTACTACTATAAATATTCTAATGCTCCTACCGTCCCAAGACAATTGGGCATCGTCAAGAGTTTGATAAACTAAAGTATTATTTTCGTTTCGCCATCCATCTGCACTACTCCACGGAACTGCATCGCCTTGCTCTGTTTGTGCGCCAATAGTTTCTGGTGTTTCGTCTTCTTCAATCATTTATGTAGATCCTAATATCCCTTTAACTTTAGCTTTGCCTGCATTTGAAACTGCTGCTATTTGTGTACTAGCAACGTTTTTACTATTTACAGCAAGTGAAGCTGTTACTGCATTAGTATTGAGTTGGGCGGTTGCAAGACTAGCTTGGAGACCAGTAGGAGTGTAACCTCCTGATGCAGCAACTCCAATGCCGCCTATTGCATCACTAGCAAGTGATGCAATAGCAAGTCCTCCAACTCCAGGTATTTTACTAGCGATTGCGCCAAATGCTACATCGCCTATTGCTTTTGGAATAATTTTACTTAAATCTACAGCCTTCACTAAACCAAAGTCTACGCCAGCTACTTCAGATTTTATATTGCCAAATGTATCTTTTACAAGATTTTCTACTTGTTGCAATGCATTTATTTCTTTAGCAGTTACGTCTGCTGCTATGGTTGGGTTAATATTCCTAACATCATCTTGTGTAGGCGCAGGAATGCAATCTATTCCTGGTCTTATGGCGCCGACTGTTCCGTCACTCCTAACTTGAGTTTTGCCGTTCTTTACATCACCATTTACACTAACAAAGGCACTGTTGCCTGATGTTGCTGCATCATTTTGCTTTTTACGTCTTATTAGTTTTAAAGTTTGTCTGAACTGACCTTTACTAAATGAATTTGTAACTGCCCAAGCTTGGAATAACCCACTAAACTGTGGAACAATTTGTGGCATTTCCATTGTTGCTCCTTTAATTTGATAATCAAAAGGTGTTTTAAAGTTTACATCAAGAAATACTGGTCCTTTATGATATGGCATAGTACCTTCAGCGGTAATATTAGGATTAAATCCTGTTTTTGCTACGTAGTTTCCTATTTCTTGCGGGATGAAAAACGGGTCACCGTAAATTTCCATCTCAGCAGATATCATGTCTATTGGTAAGTTTGTAATTCTGTCATGAAACATTTCAGCAACTTGTCTGCGTATGTCCGAGCTATATGTTCCAGCAGGAAGAGCTACGGCAGTGTCTGTTTGGGTGCCTCCGCTAGCTTCTTCTTTGGTTGTTGCATCATTGTCAGTAGTTGGTCCTGCTCCAGGTTGCGCTGGTTTAGTGATTGTTCCAGAGTCTACATCAGCAACTGGTCCAGCGCCTGCTCCATAGCTTGCTAATGCAGTAGACATAAATGCATTATTAAAGTTAATATCAAAGCTTAAAATGTCTTCGTTTTTTCCTGTATAAATGTAGTTGTATTCCTTAACAGCTTCCTTTGTTAGCCCAACAGTGTTTTTAGGAGTTTTATTATGTCCGATAGTAACGGCAGAGTCTACTTCGTAAGTCTCAACACTATACACATAAACTTTAGGCTTTTGTCCTTGTTGTAATTCAGAAAGTTCGCCATCATCAATGAATACATATGTGTTAATCTTAAACCATTTATTTAATCCGTTTTCAGATTCTTCTGTGGAGTTCTCAGCGGCATACTCTGTTTGGACTACTAGTTTTTCAATAATGCTAGTAATTTTCTCATTTTGAGAAAACATATACTCTCTTGCTTTATCTGCTGACTGAGCATCTGATGCGCTGCGATCAGATTTGCCTGTGTCTGGATTAATTATTTGTATCGGATCAGCTTCTTTTTTGTTTCCTGCTGCATTAGTATCTTCATTAAGTGAGCTAGTTCCAATTGCATTCATTAAAGAAATATCTTCAGCAAATGTTTTTAACACTTCATAAGTAGACGATGCAGGTTTAATTGTTATAATTTTTGTAGAATATTGAGCGCCGCGTAAGCCGTCATCAGGACCTGCATTTCCTGCTTTTTGTTGAGCAAGTTCTTCTGGTGATGTAGTAAATGCAGTGTCTGTAACTACTCCTTTATGTAATGCATCGAGTAGCATGCGTCTCTCTTTAGGAAAGGTTACAAGGAATCTGTCGCCTGGGGCCATTGCACCCGAAAATTCCATATCTTGTAAGTGTCCGTTTATTGCTGATGTTAAAGAATTATCATTTGTTTCAAGAACTTCATGTAAAAAAGTTCCTGATGTTTTAACTGGGGTTTTTATTTTATTAATTTTATCTGATAGTCCTGCTTCACTCATCGGTATTGCTTTTACTGCATAACTGCTGCCTTGGCCAGACACCTTAAAATCCATATTAATAAATTTAATTGGCATAAAGATAGGGCGATCTTCATAAGGATTAATAACTGACGTTCTAATTTCTGAAGTTTCGGGTTCCCATCCTATAAATTCAATCTTTAAACAGAACGGAGCGTCTAGATAATTTTTATATCCTGCTGTAGACGCTGAGCCGACGATAGCTTGTATAAAGTTGCCCATGCTATATGGCTCAAGTACATTAAACTCTATCGATGTGCCTAATGCAACTCTAGTATTTGGATTTGGAGCAACAACTGCATCGACGTTTAAATCATCAATATAATATTCTGCGTGTGTTTGTGATCCGTCCTGGTGATGATTTGCTGCAACGTTGCCAGCGTGTTCATCAAACACTTGATATCGTTTGCCTAGGTCGCCGCCGCTGCTTTGTATTATATAATTCTTAAAGCCGCCGGCATCTCTGTATAAGTCTGGATTATTATATTCAGCAGTGTCAAGTATTCCTAACGTAATTTTATAGTTAAAGCTTTCGTATTTTCTTAACGGGTTTGGAATTTTGCTCGACGAAGTATCATTGCCGTTGTACACATCTACTGGGCCGTCATCGATATAATTAAATAACGTATTATTCTTTGTACTTTGGTATTGACTAGTTGTTAGAGAAAATTGTTCTCCGACAATACCTTGAAGTTCAGCTGCTCCTCGTTCGACTACTTTTAAAGCAGGTCCTTTTAAACCTAAAAGTTCAGGAGCGCCTCCTATTAATCCTTTTAGTTTATTTTCAGCTAGTCCTAGCAAGCCGCTGCCGCCTAGTAACGCGCCTATAGCTGCGCCTTTTTTACCGTCAAGCACGGCCCCTATAGCTGCGCCTTTTAATGCTGCACCGAATTTATTAGCACTTAATGATCCGCCAGGAGAGGGTATTTTAGTATTAATAGATGCACCGACTTTTGCACTAACTGTACTAATCGCTGTGTTAACCGAGCTGTTGACTGCACTTGTAACTGCTGCTTTTAATTTAATAGCTGGCATATTAGATTCCCAACGTAGTTCTGAGTGATGTTTCGTCAGGAATATATATCTTTGTTCCTGCTACAAAATCAAATACTGGATCTTTTAAAATATCTAAATTACGCTGGGCAAATACCCACCATAATTCTTTCCTACCGTATACAATGTGCGCAAGTAAATCAGGACGGTATGTATATTCAGGTGTTATTGTAAACAAAATATCTTTACCGCTTATAGGTACTGGACGCGGTACCAATACATCTAAATATCCAGTAGAAGTTATCGGTGTAGCTGCATACGGACTTAAACCATTACTCATTATACAAATCCCTCATCGCCGCCAGTATGGTTACCGCTGGCGAATTTATTTAAACTAAAGCCTGCTTGCGAACGTCTTGCATATTGCGGCTGTAATGTTACTGTAATCGAACTTTGTGTAGGAACATAGTTAGTGTGTCCATCTATTGCACACTCAATATAATCAACATCAACTGGCAAGTCAGTTGTAAAGTTTGTTATTACTACAGGTATATCATTTAATACATGTTTACCATAGCCATTTAATCTGCATACAACTGGTGGAGCACCTAATGGCTTGCTATTACCGTAAAACATCTTTGTTGCACTTCTTAAAAAGTGCAAACATCCAATCCAATATCTTGCATCGTTTTCATTTTCTTGAAAAAACTCGCCTGTAAGTGTAATTGCATCTACTTGACTACTTTCATATGCATTATACACATAGTTTGTATGCGTTGGCTGCACAGCAGCATAGTTTGCACTGTGACTTAATAATACTGTAGGGTTAAACGGAAATATCATTCTATTTCCTGTTGCGTTTGGATTTGATCCGTTATCTAGCAAAGGCTTAATAACATTTCCAACGTGAAACAGGGAAGGAACACTTATACTAACTCTCCAGTCGCCGGTTTCTGTATTTGTAATGTTAGAAGAAATAAGTGCTCGCGAGACTGTTCTGCCGTCATTGCCAAAGCCAGCAGTTTCGTTAATAAAATTAGCTGCTAATTTTCCTAGCGGGCCAAGGCTTCCGAGTTTTTGTGTTACTGCATCCAATGCAGCACCTTGAACTTTGCTTTTTACATCGCTTACAATGCTGCTCATAAAATTCGAAGCTGAAGATTTTATTGAAAAGGCCATAATTTATTTTGTCTCCTATACTACTATTTAGTTGACAAAATTAAGTAAGTAGTTTATAATAAGTATAACAAATGGAGAATAATATGCGCCCTAAGAATTATTTAAATAACAAAGACATACTTAAAGAAATACATAAATCAAAAAACCAATTTAATAGCTTCCTTGCGCCTGAATACGGGCAGTATGACATTATTTTGGCAAGTGTAGACAAAATAAACCGTCTAACTGTTACAGAAGCAAAACGCAATAAGGCAAAAAAAATGTCTTCTGCCGAATATGACCGACGAAAGAAGCTTGGTGAAAAGGTTAAGCAAGCAGAGTGCGAAACACTATATACCGAAATTACAAAAGAAGAATTAATCTTCCGAGTAATGACGTTTGAACATATTCCTGAAGAGCCAGGTCGTAAAAAGAACCCAAAGACTGTTGCTGATACTAGAGTTAAGCTTCCTTTTCCACCGTTCCATCATTACAAATACAATGAAGAAGGCGAAATTATCCTAGTTGGCAAAAGTCATTGGGTAGGTGGCATGGATAACGGACATTTTAGTCATCAACATGGTAAAGCAACTAATACACTTGCACTAATGTGGTTAAAGCTTGTTGATCGGTATGCAACTCGTGGCAATGTTCGCGGTTATACGTATAATGACGAAATGAAAGGACAAGCAATACTACAATTAGCACAAATTGGTTTGCAATTTGACGAATCCAAGTCAGACAATCCTTTTGCATACTATACTGCGGCTGTTACTAATAGTTTTGTTCGTGTTATTAATATCGAAAAGCGTAATCAAAACATTCGAGATGATATTTTGGAAATGAATGACTTGTCGCCAAGTTATACTAGACAGAATCAAGGAGAATGGGAAGCAAGTGTTAAGAGAAACGAAGATGCTTCACCTACACAGTTTACAGAATACAAACCTAAATAAACGGTTGACAGGTGTTGCGTTTTACTATATACTAGTACATGTACATATGGAGAACTAAATTTGTTTAAAAAAGCTGCGGTATTTACAGACATTCATTTTGGTCTGAAAGGTAACAGTCGTATACATAACGAAGATTGCGAAGAATTTATTGATTGGTATATAGAACAAGCACAAGCTGCTGGTTGCGACAC